>Ga0307408_100000296_pt1 | contig 48437 bp, 34 predicted proteins | sample 322Cmetagenome_FD_202116 | JGI IMG/M metagenome (GOLD analysis project Ga0307408, IMG submission 202116) | Maize rhizosphere microbial communities from greenhouse at UC Davis, California, United States - 322HYB-C-3 | ecosystem: Host-associated > Plants > Roots > Rhizosphere > Soil | place... | reverse complement strand
AGCACACCAAAGTGGCGCAGATCGTGGCCGACGAACTGGGCGTGCCCCTGCACCGCGTGCTGGTCACCGCCAGCGACACCAGCAAGGTGCCCAACGCCAGCGCCACCGCCGCCAGCAGCGGCACCGATCTGAACGGCCGCGCCGCGCAGTTTGCGGCGCGCAACGTGCGCGACAACATTGCATCCTTCGTGTGCGGTCTGGACGGCTGCGGCGCGGGCGCCATCCGCTTCGAAGGCGGCCAAGTGATCTCTCCGAAAAAGGTGCGCCGGTTCGAAGATGTGGTGAAGGAAGCGTACGCCAACCGCATCCAACTGTGGAGCGACGGTTTCTACCGCACGCCCAAGATCCACTACGACAAGACCACGCTCACCGGCCGGCCGTTCTACTACTTCGCCTATGGCGCGGCATGCTCCGAAGTGGTCATCGACAGGCTCACCGGCGAGAGCCGTGTGCTGCGCGTGGACATCCTGCACGACGTGGGCCACAGCATCAACCCGGCCATCGACATCGGCCAGATCGAGGGCGGCTTTGTGCAGGGCATGGGCTGGCTCACCACCGAGCAGTTGGTGTGGAACGACAAGGGGTACCTGTCCACCCACGCGCCCAGCACCTACAAGATCCCGGCCACAGGCGACATCCCGGCCCACTTCAAGGTGGAGCTGTGGCCCGAGGCGAACCGCGAAGACAACGTGGGCGGCAGCAAGGCCGTGGGCGAGCCGCCGTTCATGCTGGCGATCAGCGTGTACGAGGCGCTGCGCAATGCCGTCGCTGCGGGGCGTGCGGGGAAGGTGGCCACGGAGCCGGTGGTGTTGACGGCGCCAGCGACGGCGGAGAATGTGTTGAGGGCGTTGGGGAGGTTGTGAGCGGGTTGGGGTTGAGAGCGGATCGCCGTTGCCTCCGCCCGTTCGCGGCTGAGCTTGTCGAAGCCGGGGCGCGTTCGCAAGCTCGCTGATCGGCAGCATGCCTTGGCTGGAGGCGCAGGCCGGGATGTCGCCCCCGGCGGGCGAGTCCCTTTCTTTTGGGTTGGCTGTACGGACCGAGGCACCATCGCATCGACAAGCGCAACCCGAACGGCGGGCTCGCAGGCACCAATAGCTACAAAAACAAAGCGTTCAGTGCTTTACCCACAAGCGCCACAACCCCAAATCAACCCAGAACCCCCGATACCAACCTCAGCACCCGCCCACACCGCGCCGCCAGCGACTCGTCGTGCGTCACCATCACAAACGCCGTGCCATGGTCGCGCGCCAGCCGCAGCATCAGGTCGAACACGCCATCGGCCGTGCTGCGGTCGAGATTTCCGGTCGGCTCGTCCGCGAGAACGCAGGCCGGGCGGGTGACCAGGGCGCGGGCAATGGCCACCCGCTGGCGCTCGCCGCCCGAAAGCTCCGCAGGACGGTGATGAAGGCGCTCCTTGAGCCCCACGGACGCCAGCACTTGCGCGGCCTCTTGGTGAGCTTGTGCAGAAGGCAGGCGGCGAATGCGCAGCGGCATGGCCACGTTGTCCAGCGCACTGAACTCGGGCAGCAGGTGGTGGAACTGGTAGATGAACCCCAGGTGCTGATTGCGAAGCTGGCCCTGCTGCTGGGGCGACAGCGCCGACAGCTCGGCCCCCTTGAGCCGCACCGAACCGGCGGTCGGCGCATCCAGCCCGCCCAGCAAATGCAGCAAGGTGCTCTTGCCCGAGCCCGACGCACCCACAATGGCCACGGTTTCACCGGCGCGGATCTGCAGGTCCACGCCCTGGAGCACCGTCACATCGAGTCGGCCTTCAGTGAAGCGCTTGGTCAGGCCCTTCGCCTCCAGCACCACTTCATTATTTGCGTCGTTTTGGCCTCCAGCCCTTGACTGGATTGCGCTAGCAGCTACGTTATTCATAGCGAAGAGCCTCGGCAGGGTTCACACGGCTGGCGCGCCAGCTGGGATACAGGGTCGCCACAAAGGCGAGCACCAGCGAGATGACGCCAATCGGCACGATGTCGCTGCTTTGCGGCTCGCTGGGCATCTTGCTGATGAGGTAAATGTCCTTGGGCAGGAAGCTCGCGTTCAGCGCCCGCTCGATGGCCGGCACGATCACGTCGATGTTGAACGCAACACCCAGGCCCAGAAGCAGGCCCACGGCCGTCCCGATCACGCCCACCATGGCGCCCTGGACCACGAAGATGCCCATGATGCTTTTCGGGCTGGCGCCCAGGGTGCGCAGGATGGCGATGTCGGCCCGCTTGTCGGTTACGGTCATCACCAGGGTGGACACCAGGTTGAACGCGGCCACCGCCACGATGAGCGTAAGGATGATGAACATCATGCGCTTTTCGAGCTGCACGGCGGCGAACCACGTGCGGTTTTGCTGGGTCCAGTCGCGGATCAGCAATTGCCCGCTCAGGGACTGCGCCAGCTGCTGCGCCACTTCGCGCGCCTGGTGCAGATCCTTGAGCTTGAGGCGCACGCCGGTAGGCCCCTCCAGACGGAAGATGCGCTGCGCATCCTCATGGTGCAGCAGCACCAGGGCCGAGTCGTATTCATAGTGGCCCGAGTCGAAGGTGCCGGCCACCGTCATCTGCTTGAGGCGCGGCACCACGCCCGCCGGGGTCACCTGTCCCGCCGGGGCGATGAGCGTGACGGCATCGCCCGCCCGAACGCCCAGTGTGCGGGCCAGCTCGCCCCCCAGCACCACGCGGAACTCGCCGGGCACCAGTTGCTGCAGCACTTGCTCGTTGGTGGCCGCCAGGTCGGTCACCGCGCCCTCCAGCGCCGGGTCGATGCCGCGCACCAGTGCGCCCTTCATGTCCTCGCCGCGCGCCAGCAGGGCCTGCGCCGCCACAAAGGGAGCCGCACCCACCACGTTGGGGTTCTGCTTCGCCTCGGCCAGCGTGCGCGCCGGGTCGGGCAGCGCGGCGCCCTGGGGTGCAAAGATCTCGATGTGCGAGACCACACTGAGCATGCGGTCGCGCACTTCCTTTTGAAAGCCGTTCATCACGCTCAGCACGATGATGAGGGCCGCCACACCGAGCGCGATGCCCAGCATGGACACGCCCGAGATGAAGGAGATGAAGCCGTTGCGCCGCGTGGCGCGGCCCGCGCGCGTGTAGCGCCAGCCCAAGGCCAGTTCGTAGGGGATTTTCATGAATCAGACAGGAGGGCCCGGCAGGCGGGATGCCTGGTCCGGGGCGGGCAGATTGTGGCATCCCGGACAATAGGCCCATGTCAGACACCCACCCTTTGCTCATCATCCCCCACGCGGCCAGCGCCGCAGACGGATGCCAGCAAGCCCTGCAGGGCCTGGCCCTGCCCCATCTGGATCGGCTGCTGGCCCGGCTCAGCCCCCATCCCGCCCACAGCGACGGCGCCGAGGAAACGAGCTTCTCCCCCCCCCACGAACGCGCCCTGGCCCGCACCCTGCGCCTTCCGGCCGAGGACGGCTGCACGCCCTGGGCCGCGTGGCACCGCCACCAGCAGGGCGCGCCGGCTGACGGCCAGGCCTGGGCCTTTGTCACGCCCTGCCAGTGGCAGGTGAGCACCGACCACGTCACCCTGCGCGACCCAGCACAACTGGGCCTGGACGAAACCGCCTCGCGCGCGCTGCTGGCCATCGTGGCGCCGTGGTTTGCCGAGGACGGCATCACCCTGCACTACGACGAGCCCACCCGCTGGCTGGCCAGCGGGGCGCTGTTTGCCGACCTGGCCACCGCCTCGCTCGAACGCGTGCTGCTGCGCGACGTGCGCGCCTGGATGCCCGACGCCAAGCAGGCTCGCACCCTGCACCGCCTGCACAGCGAGATGCAGATGCTGCTGTACACCCACGCCTTCAACGACGAGCGCACCGCGCGCGGCCTGCCGGTGGTCAACTCGTTCTGGGTGCACGGCACGGGTGCGCTGCCGCAGCCGGCGCCCACGCTTTCTGCGGCCCCGCTCATGCCCACCACGCTGCGCGACTCCGCCTTGCGCGAAGACTGGCGCGCCTGGGCTGAGGCCTGGACGGCGCTGGACGCCGGCCCCGTGGCCGACCTGCTGCGCCAAGCCGAGAAAGGCACTCCGGTGCAGCTGACCCTGTGCGGCGAACGCGGCGCGCTGGCTTTCCACACCGCGCCGCGCTCGCTGGCCCAGCGTTTTCAAAGCCTTTTCAGGCCCCAGCGCTTGATGGATCTGCGCAACCAGCTATGAAAATAGTAGCAAGAGACATCCCCCCACGCGCCGCCTGGGCGCTGGAGCAGGCCGGCGTGCACCCGCTGCTGGCGCGCCTGTACGCGGCGCGCGGCGTGCGGGCCAAGGACGAGCTGGACGACGGCCTGGCGCGCCTCTTGCCGCCCAGCGGGCTCAAGGGCATTGACACCGCCGCCCGCGTGCTGGCCGACGCCTTGCAGCAGCACCGGCGCATGGTGATCGTGGCCGACTACGACTGCGATGGCGCCACCGCCTGCGCGGTGGGCGTGCGCGGCCTGCGCATGCTGGGCGCGCAGCACGTGGACTACCTGGTACCCGACCGCGTGACCGACGGCTACGGCCTCACCCCGCCCATCGCCCGCCGCGTCAAGGAGCGCGGCGCCGACGTGCTCATCACCGTGGACAACGGCATCGCCAGCGTCGAGGGCGTGGCCGAGGCCAAGGCGCTGGGCCTCACGGTGGTGGTGACCGATCACCATCTGCCCGGCCCGGTGCTGCCGCAGGCGGATGCCCTGGTCAACCCGAGCCAGCCCGAATGCGCGTTCGAGAGCAAGTGCATCGCGGGCGTGGGCGTGATGTTCTACGTGCTGCTGGCGCTGCGGGCCGAGCTGCGCACGCGTGGGATTTTCGACGTAGCCACCCAACCCAAGCTGGACGCGCTGCTCCCCCTGGTGGCGCTGGGCACGGTGGCCGACGTGGTCAAGCTCGACGCAAACAACCGCCGCCTGGTGGCGCAGGGCTTGAAGCGCATCCGCGCCGGGCAAATGCAGCCCGGCATTGCCGCCCTCTTCCACGCCGCAGGCCGCAAGGCACCGGCCGCCACCACGTTCGACTTCGGCTTTGCGCTGGGCCCGCGCATCAATGCCGCCGGGCGCCTGGCCGACATGACGTTGGGCATTGAATGCCTGCTGACCGACGACCCCGGCCGCGCCGCCGAGCTGGCCGCCACGCTGGACGGCATCAATCGCGAGCGCCGCGAGATTGAAGGCGGCATGCGCGAGCAGGCCATGCTGATGGCCGAGAGCCTGTTTGACGAAAGCGAAGAGCCGCCGCCCGCCATCAGCGTGTTCGACCCCGACTTCCACGAGGGCGTGGTGGGCATCGTGGCCAGCCGCATCAAGGACAAGCTGCACCGCCCCACGTTTGTGTTTGCGGCCAGCAGCGCACTAGGCAAGGAACACGAACTCAAAGGCTCGGGCCGCTCCATCCCCGGTTTTCACCTACGCGATGCGTTGGATTTGGTGGCCAAGCGCCACCCGGGCGTGATCCTCAAGTTCGGCGGCCACGCCATGGCCGCAGGCTGCACCGTGGCGGAGGAAGCGTTTGACGTGTTCGAGCAGGCCTTTGCCCAGGTGGCGCAGGAGTGGCTCGACGCCGCCACCCTCACCCGCCGCATCGAGACCGACGGCCCCCTGGCTCCCGAATACTGCCGCGCCGACATCGTGGACACCCTGCACCGCGAGGTCTGGGGCCAGGGCTTTTTGCCCCCCACCTTCAGCGAGGAAGTGCAGATCGTGAGCCAGCGCCTGGTGGGGGAGGCCAAGAACCACCTTTCCATCAAGATCATCCACCAAGGCAACCCGGTGGATGCCATCTGGTTCGGCCGCACGGAACCCCTGCCCGCGCGGGTGGTGCTGGCCTTCCGGCTGGATGTGAACGAGTGGAAAGGCGAGCGGAAGGTGCAGTTCCTGGTCGAAGGGGCGGAAATTTGAGGTGCTTGCTCCGAAGGACCTTGCCCCCAGTGCGTCTGCCCCAAGCCCGCACCCTCACCTGGCGTAGGGAGTGATGCAGGCCATCCCTTAAGGTGATGCTCCAACGAAAAAGGCAGCCAGGGCTGCCTTTGTTTTTTCGCCTTCGCCTGCCTTCAAAAGCTCTCCCAATCGTCGTCTCCGCCCGTGGCCGCAGCGCGGGGCGCGGATGCCGGGGCGGAGGTGGGCGAGGGAGCTGGACGGGCTGCCGATGACGCCAGCCGCGGGGCCGCAGCCGGGGCCTGCGCGCCAGCGGGCTTGGTGGACGCAGCCACGCGCGCAACCTTGGGGGCCGCCTTGACGGTGGAGGCAGGCCGGGGCGCCGCAGCAGGCGCGGGCCGGGGCGCTGCAGCGGGCGCGCGCACCGCCACCGCCCCCACGTTGAACACCGATACCACCTCGGCCAGCCGCTGCGCCTGGTCCCGCATCGCGGCGGCGGCGGCGGTGGACTCCTCCACCAGGGCCGCATTCTGCTGCGTCATCTGGTCCAGGTGCGTCACGGCCTGGTTGACCTGCGCGATGCCGTCGCGCTGCTCGGTGGACGAGGCGGTGATCTCGCCGATGAGGTCGCTCACGCGCTGCACGCTCGCGACGATCTCGCCCATGGTCTGCCCGGCCTGCGCGACCTGGGCCGAGCCGGACTCGACGCTTTCGACCGACGCGTTGATCAGGTTCTTGATCTCCTTGGCGGCCTCTGCGCTGCGGCCGGCCAGGCTGCGCACCTCGCTGGCCACCACGGCAAAGCCGCGGCCCTGCTCACCGGCGCGTGCGGCTTCCACCGCCGCGTTCAGCGCCAAGATGTTGGTCTGGAAGGCGATGCTGTCGATCACGCCGATGATGTCGCTGATCTTGCGCGAGCTTTCGGTGATCTGCTGCATGCTCGCCACCACTTGGCCCACCACTTCGCCGCCGCGCGCTGCCGCCTGCGCCGCAGTGCCCGCCAGCTGGTTGGCCTGGCGCGCCGTGTCGGCGGACTGGGAGACGGTGGCGGTGAGCTCTTCCATGCTGGCCGCCGTTTCCTCCAGGTTGGAGGCGGTCTGCTCGGTACGGGCCGACAAGTCATGATTGCCGTTGGCGATCTGAACCGAAGCAGAGGACACCGAATCCACGCCGCCACGAACCTCGCTCACCAATCCCCGCAGGCGCGTGGCCATGGATGACAGCGAACGCAGCATGTGGCCGAACTCGTCCTTGCGCGACGACTGCAGCTCGCGCGTGAGGTCACCGGCCGCGATGGCGTCGAGGGTTTCCACGGCTTCATCCAGCGGCACCGTGATGGAGCGCACGAGCGTGCGGGCCAGCAGCAACACAACCACCACCAGCACCGCAGAGACCACCAATCCCTGGATGGCATAAGCCACGCGCCGCTCAGTGGCCTGGGCGCGGCTGTCGTCACGCCGCTTTTGCAGCACCTGCACAAAGTCGTCCTGGGCCTTGAGGTAGTTCGCTACCAGAGGCGTGAGCTGGGTATCAGCGTACTGCTGCGTGGCGACCGCGTCGCCGGCCCCCTTGAGCTCCCAGGTCTTGGCTGTGGCAGCCAGCACCACCTTGCGTTCGGCCAGTACCTTGTCGAGCGCGGCCTTTTCCTCGGGCGCCGTGGCGGCCGCCATGATGCCTTCCTGGATCTTGTTGATGCTGCCGATGATTTCCTTGACCTTGGCGTCGTACTGCTGGGCCAGCACCGCATCGGTGGTCACCGCACCGCCCATCACCATGGTGACGGCAGTTTCGGTGGCGCCGCGCCAACGCACGGCGGCGGCAATGCGCTCGTCGATTTCAAGCATGGTCTCCATCGCGCTGGTCATGGAGCTGTTGGCCCGGTATTGCTGAAAGCCGGAGATGGCCAGCATCAGCAGCATCAGGACGATGAATGCGCCCCACAGCTTGCGCGAAACGCTGATATTGTCGATTTGCATGGTTTCTTCTGTTCCTCGTGGTCGGGCGCCGTGTGTTCCGGCCCGGCGCGCAACCGCAAGCGGCGCGCGCCCAACTACCCACCCGACACGATAACGCAGGTCGGCCGTTTGGTTACGCTTTATTACATACTTCGCTGCAAAACAGTGCTGTGCCCAGACTGCCCAATCGCAGCGCGGCAATGCCCTCCCCAGCGGTGGGCCCGGCCGCGGGGGCGCAGCGGGGATCCGAGGCCCCGGCCGTAAAATGCCCTGGTGACGATCCTACTCAACGCCGACCTGCATTGCCATTCCGTGGTGTCCGACGGGACCCTCAGCCCCGAGGCGCTGGCAGCGAGGGCCAAGGCCAACGGGGTCGAACTGTGGGCGCTGACCGACCACGACGAGATCGGCGGCCAGCACCGCGCCATGGCCGCCGCGCGGGAGCAGGGCATGGCCTATCTCACCGGCGTGGAAATTTCCGTCACCTTTGCCGGCACTACCGTGCACATCGTGGGCCTGGGATTCGACCCGGACGATACCCGGCTGGCGGATGGCCTGCTGGCCACCCGTGGCGGGCGCGGCGAGCGGGCGCGCGAGATGGCCGATCAGCTGGCCCAGGTAGGCATCCGCGGCGCCTACGAAGGCGCGCTGAAATTCGTCGGCAACCCGGCGCTGATTTCGCGCACGCACTTCGCACGGTTCCTGGTGGAAACCGGCGTGTGCCGCGACACATCCGAGGTGTTCCGCCGGTTTCTGACCGAAGGCAAGCCGGGATACGTGCCACACCGCTGGGCGGCGCTGGGCGATGCCGTGCGGTGGATCACCGAAGCGGGCGGCATGGCAGTGATTGCGCACCCAGCCCGCTACAAATTCAGCGCCAACGAAGAATATGCGCTGTTCTCCGAATTCAAGGCCCACGGCGGGCGAGGCGTGGAGGTGGTGACGGGCAGCCACAGTGCTGCCGAATACGTGACCTACGGTGCCATGGCCCAGGAGTTTGAGCTGGCGGCCTCGCGCGGCAGCGACTTCCACAGCCCCGACGAATCGCACACCGACGTGGGCACATTGCCCCTGCTGCCGGGCCAGCTCACGCCCATCTGGGAACTGCTGGACGACCGGATCCTGCGGCCCGCACACTGAAGACCTCTCTTTCATGGCCCAGTATTTCGAAGTCCATCCCGACAACCCCCAGCCGCGCCTGCTCAAGCAGGGCGCCATGCTGCTGCAAAAAGGCGGCATCCTGGCCGTGCCCACCGACTCCAGCTATGCCCTCGTCTGCCACCTGGATGACAAGGATGCAGTGGACCGCATGCGCCGCATTCGGCAGGTGGACGAAAAGCACCACCTCACGCTGCTGTGTCGCGACCTGTCGGAACTGGCCAATTACGCGCGTGTGGACAACCGCCAGTACCGCCTGCTCAAGCTGGGCACGCCCGGGCCCTATACCTTCATCCTCGAAGCCACCAAAGAGGTACCGCGCCGCGTGAGCCACCCCTCGCGCAAGACCATCGGCCTGCGCGTGCCCGACCGCAAGGGCCTGCAGCTGCTGCTGGAGCTGCACGGAGCCCCGCTACTGGCCACCACGCTGATCCCCGCGGGCGAAACCGAGCCGCTCAACGACCCACAGGAGATCCGGGCACGCTACGAAAAGCTGCTCGATGCCATCGTGGATGCGGGCCCCTGCCCGCTGGAGCCCACCACCGTGGTGGACCTGACCGCCATGGGCAATGGGGGCGATCCCGAAGTGGTGCGCGAAGGCCGCGGCAGCGTGCAGGCGCTGGGGTTGTAGCTCACCCAGGATGTAGCCGCTCCGGCCGAGCATGCCTGCGCCCGCGACGCCAGGACAGGTTCATCGGAACATGAACGGCTCGAACGGACAACGGACCACTCTCGCCGGTCCGGCTGTCACAGCTTGAACGCTCCCACCGCCTGCTCCAGGTCGCGCGCCTGCGCGGTGAGCGAGCTGGCGGTGGCAACAGCATGGCGCACCAAAGTGGCGGTTTCCTGGGTCGTGCCGTCCATGTGCGATACGGCCGTGTTCACATGATGGATGGCATCGCTCTGCTCGCTCAAGGCGGTGGATATCTCGCCCAGCAGCGTGCTTACCTGGCCCACGGCGGCAACGATCTCCTGCATGGTCTGGCCGGCCTGGCCGACTTGCCCGGCACCGCTTTCCACCTGCTCGACCGACTCGCTGATCAGTGCCTTGATCTCTCGCGCAGCCACTGCGCTGCGCTGGGCGAGGCTGCGCACCTCTCCGGCCACCACGGCAAATCCACGGCCCTGTTCGCCCGCGCGAGCGGCCTCGACGGCTGCGTTGAGCGCCAGGATATTGGTCTGGAAAGCAATGCCTTCGATGACCTGAATGATGTCCACGATCTTGCGCGAACTGCCACTGATGGCCTGCATGGTCTGGACCACACTGCCCACCACCGCACCACCCCGCTCGGCAATGGCAGACGCCTGGACGGACAGCCCGCTGGCGGAATGCGCACGCTCGGCGTTCTGGCGCACAGTGGCGGTCAACTGCTCCATGCTGGCGGCGGTTTCCGTGAGCGAAGCCACCTGGTCTTCGGCACGGCGGGAGAGATCCTCGTTGTCTCGGTCGATGTCCACGGCCGAGGCGCTGATGGCGTCCGCATCCTGCTTGATGCGCGTGACCAGATCGGTCAGCGTGTCTTCCATCGTGCCCAGCGCATTCAGCAGCCGGCCGAAGTCGCCCTGCAGGTCCGATTCGAACTCCTGGCTCAGGTCACCCGAAGCCACGGTTTCTGCGATCAGGATGGCTTGCCGCAACGGTTCGACGATGCCCCGGCGCAGGCTGACCACCGCCACCACCGCCAATACAAACACCGCCGCGCTGCAACCAAGGGTCCACGCCCGGGCGCTTTGCAGCTGCGCCAGCGCCGCCTTCGGCTGTCCGGCTGCGCCGCCTTGCAGGGCCTGCTCGGCAGCACCCAGGCCCGACAACGCCATCACCGTCATCAGCAGCACCAGCAGGGCAATGCCCCCGAATGCGAGAGCCAGGCGTGTACCAATTTTCAGATTGCTCATCATGTTGTTATATGTCTCCGGGGCTGCTTGCCGGCCAGCACGATGCCGCCAGCCACAGGGCAGCCAGCAATGCTAGCAACGATTGCGCTCCAGTGCGCACGGTCCGTCTACGTACAACCCACAACCCCAGCCCTCGCAAGTACAGCGGGCGTTGGACAAGCGCCCCGGCGGCTCCCGGGACCGGTCTGAGACAATGCCGGGGTGGACATCTCCAACCTCATCCAAACCGTTCTGATCTACGCCCTGCCGGTGCTCTTCGCCATCACCGTGCACGAGGCAGCCCACGGCTACGCGGCCCGTCACTTTGGTGACAACACCGCCTACATGATGGGCCGCATCACCCTCAACCCCATCAAGCACATCGATCCTGTCGGCACCATCCTGATGCCGCTGCTGCTGTACTTCGCTACCTCGGGCGCTTTCCTGTTTGGCTACGCCAAGCCCGTGCCCGTCAATTTCAGCAACCTGCGCAATCCCAAGAAGCACATGGTCTGGGTGGCGCTGGCGGGCCCGGCGTCCAATTTCATCCAGGCCATCGGCTGGGCCGTGCTGCTGGTGGCACTGGTCGGCACGGGAGTGGACGAGCGCTTCTTCATCGAAATGGCCCGGGCCGGCGTGCTCGTCAACCTGGTGATGTGGGCCTTCAACCTGTTTCCGCTGCCGCCGCTGGACGGCGGCCGCATCCTGGTGGGCCTCTTGCCCTGGCGGCAGGCCCACATGGTCTCGCGCATCGAGCCATGGGGCTTCTTCATCGTGATGGGCCTGGTGATCGCAGGAGTGGTCGGCACGCTGTGGCTGCGGCCGCTGATGTCGCTGGGCTACAGCGCCATCAACCTGCTGCTCACGCCGTTGACTGCGCTGATCCGCTGAACCTGGCTGAATTCCGCACCTTCTTTTGTTTTTCCGTACCTCCGCTGACATCGTTCCCATGAGCACCACGCGCTACCTCACCGGCATCACCACCACGGGCACGCCCCACCTGGGCAATTTCGTGGGGTCCATCCGTCCTTCCGTGGCCGCCAGCCTCACGCCCGGCGTGCAGAGCTTCTACTTTCTGGCCGACTACCACGCGCTCATCAAGTGCGAGGACCCGGTGCGCATCCAGCGCTCCACGCTGGAGATCGCGGCCAGTTGGCTCGCTGCGGGGCTCAACCCCGAGAAGGTCACGTTCTATCGCCAGTCCGACATCCCCGAGATTCCCGAACTGACCTGGCTGCTGACCTGCGTGACGGGCAAAGGCGTGCTCAACCGCGCACACGCCTACAAGGCCAGCGTGGACAAGAACACCGCCGCCGGACGCGAGCAGGACGACGGCGTCACGGCCGGCCTGTTCATGTACCCCGTGCTGATGGGCGCGGACATCCTGATGTTCAAGGCCCACAAGGTGCCCGTGGGCCGGGACCAGATCCAGCACATCGAGATGGCGCGCGATATGGCCGCGAGCTTCAATCACCTGTATGGCGAGCACTTCGTGCTGCCCGAGGCGGCCATTGACGACCATGTGGCCACCCTGCCCGGCCTGGACGGGCGCAAGATGAGCAAGAGCTACGACAACACGATCCCGCTGTTCAGCTCACGGGAGCAGCTCAAGAAGCTCATCGGCTCCATCCTCACCGACTCGCGCGCGCCGGGCGAAGCCAAGGAGGTCGAAGGCTCCGCGCTGTTCCAGATTTACCAGGCGTTTGCTACGCCACAAGAGACCGAGGCCCTGCGCAAGGCCTATGCGGACGGCATTGCCTGGGGGGATGCCAAGCAGATCCTGTTCGAGCGCGTGGACCAGGTGATCGCTCCCATGCGTGCGCGCTATGAAGAACTCATCCACAACCCCGCCCGCATCGAGCAGACCCTGCTGGCCGGTGCGGAGCGCGCCCGCGCGCTGGCCACGCCGTTCATCCGCGAATTGCGCGCTGCCGTGGGCCTGCGCAGCCTGGCCCAGGCCCCATCCGCGGCCAAGCCGGTGAAGTCCGCCAAGACCGCCCTGCCCTCGTTCAAGCAGTACCGTGAAGCCGATGGCAAGTTCTACTTCAAGCTGGTGGACGCCGAAGGCCGCCTGTTGCTGCAGAGCGCCGCGTTCGACGCGCCCAAGGACGCCGGGCAGGCCATCGCCCAGTTGCAAAAAGACCCGGATGCCCTGCAGGCGCTGCAAGCGCGCCTGGTCCCGGTAGCGGGTGTCAGCCTGAGCGACGCGGCGGCTGCGCTGCATGCACTGGCGCAGGCGGCCGCCGCGTAATCCGGGCTGCACCGGGAGGGAGACGGGCGTCGCCTGTCCTTTGGGCCAAAGCTATCAATTTGATAGCTTCTCGCGCTTATCCATCCAGCGCGGAAGGCCAAAACGGCTCAAAACTGCTGTGAACTCGCCTTGAGTTGCCTACTGCGCGGCCGCAGGTCTTGCGCCTTGCGCCTACTCCGCTGCGGTGGGCGTGTGCGTAAACTGGCCTTTCCTTCCCGGAGGTTTCCATGAAATTGCCAGCCGCCACCCTGTGCATCCCTGCGGTCCTTGCCCTGCTGGCGGGATGCAACAGCGCCACCATGCACCCCTCGCATCCCCACCATCCTTCCGGCCCCATGGCATCGGGCCGCGATCGCACGTTCAGCGTGCCCGTCTACGGCACGGACATCTCGCCCGCCTACGCCGCCGCCACCCGCGAATGCCAGCCTCTGGCCCTGTTTCCCAAGCTGCTGCGCAACGACGGCCATCGGCTGATCTTCGAGTGCGTGAGCGAGGCTCCCGATCGCCAGCCGTGATGGCCGGGGTTTCCGCGCCCCCTCGCGCTGCCGTGGGTGTGGTCATCGGGGTGCTTGCAGCCGCGTGGGCGGCTACCGGGGCCTGTGCCGGCCCCGCCGCTCGCGCTCCTTCCGGCAGCGCCACGGTCCAGCCTGCCACGTGGACCAACAGTCTGGGCATGGTGTTCCAGCGGATTCCGCCGGGCCGCTTCACCATGGGCGGCACGGAAGCCTCCGAAGCCTTGGCACGGGCGTTCCCCGCGCTGGAGCCCCGACGCTTTCACGAACTTGCCGATGAAAACCCGGCCCACACCGTGCGCATCCAGCGGGCGTTCTACCTGGGCCGGCACGAAGTCACCGTCGGGCAGTTCCGGCGGTTTCTTGAAGCCTCCGGCTACCAGCCGGAATCCGAAGCCGACGGAACCGGCGGCTACGGGTACAACCCCGCTTACGACCCCGCCACCACGCAGCGGGGCGATGCCTTTGAGGGGCGCGACCCGCGCTATTCGTGGCGCAACCCTGGCTTTGCCCAGGGCGACGACCATCCGGTCGTCAATGTGACCTGGAACGACGCCCAGGCCCTGGCCCGTTGGCTGAGCCGCACCGAGGGACACCATTACCGCCTGCCCACCGAGGCCGAGTGGGAATACGCCTGCCGCGCCGGCACGCGCACGCGCTACCCGCACGGCGACGATCCGCGAGGCCTGCTGAAGACGGCCAATACCTTTGACCAGGAAGCGGCCGCCTTCTGGCCTCGCTGGCAACAACACGCGCTGCCCGGCAGCGATGGCCATGCCTTCACAGCGCCCGTGGGCAGCCATGCGCCCAATGCCTTCGGACTGCACGACATGCTGGGCAACGCGTGGGAGTGGGTGTCGGACTGGCACGGCGACACCTACTACGCGCATTCGCCTTCCAGCGATCCGCAAGGCCCCGCCGACGGCAGCGTGCGCGTGCGACGCGGGGGCTCCTGGCACACCTGGGCGTTCTACGCGCGCTGTGGCTATCGCAACTGGAACACGCCGCAGACGCGCTACACGCTGGTCGGCATGCGGCTGGTGCGGGAAATTTCCCCGGCGCGCTGACGCCCCTCGCCCTGGGACGCTCCCGAAGCGTCAACAAATGTCAAACGGCGACCGCCGGGCCGCTGGGCCACGCGCTGGGCGCCACATATCGCGAATAATCCGCAATTGCATCTTCAAGGGAGATAAAAAATGCGCATTGCCGCGTTGGATGACGACGCGCTTCAGCTGGACTTGATCAAGCAGGCGACCGAGGCGATGGGCCACATCTGCCACACCCATGCCAGTGGTGCGGAGCTGCTCAAGGAGATGCGCCGTGAAACCTTTGACCTCCTGATCGTGGACTGGCACCTGCCAGACACGACGGGGCCGGAAGTCGTGCGCTGGGTGCGTCAGAACGTGGGCGAGCGCTTGCCTATCCTGTTCGTCACGCACCGGCAGGAAGAGCGCGACATCATGGAGGGCCTGGGCAGCGGCGCGGATGATTTCATGGTCAAGCCCGTGCGCATTGGCGAGCTCAGCGCCCGTGTCACCGCACTGCTGCGCCGCGCCTACCCTGCCAATACCGCTGGCGTGATGGAGTTCGGGCGCTACCGGTTTCTGTCCGAGACCCGGTCCATTGAAATCGACGGCGTGCCCGTAGAGCTCAAGAACCGCGAGTACGATCTCGCCCTTTTCCTGTTTCAAAACATGGGCCGCCTGCTTTCGCGCGATCACCTCAAGGAGATCGTATGGGGCCAGGTGGCGGATGTGATGTCGCGCTCGCTGGACACCCATATTTCGCGCCTGCGCACGCTGCTGGACCTGCGGCCCGGCAATGGTTTCATCCTCTCGGCGGTCTACGGCGTGGGCTACCGCTTTGAGGCCGTCGCGGCCCAGCGACGCGCCTGAGCCCCTTCCGGAGCCCTTTCGCACGGCGGCGTCGCTGCCGCCCCATCCCTCTTGCCTCATCGCTCATGGCGTTCTGGAGATTTGACTTGGCAATGACGAAAAACGGCACTTGCACCACCCGCAGGCTCCGCGGGGCCTTGCACACCGCCGCGGCCCTGGCCCTGGGACTGCTTGGCAGCTTTGAGGGAGCGCACGCGCAAGGCCAGCCGCCCGGCCAATTGCAGGACGACGAGATCGCCCACACGGTGCAGGACGGGGACACGCTGGAGGCGCTGGCCCGGGAGTATCTGGCCGCACCGCAGCAGTGGCCGCTGCTGCAGGCCCGCAACAAGGTGCCCGATCCGCGGCGGCTGAAGCCGGGTTCGGTGCTGTGGATTCCGGTGCGACTGCAGCCCGCCGAACCGGCCACCGTGGAGTTCGTGCATGGCGCCGTGACCGCGCAGGCGACGCCCACCCAGCCTCCGGCGCCGCTCAGCGCGGGCAGCAAGCTCGAAGAAGGTACAGCCGTGCATGTGGGGCCGGAGGCGTTTGTCGCCGTCAAGCTGGCCGATGGCACGGTGGTGCGGGTGCAGGCGGGCTCCGAGCTGAACCTGCGGCAGTTGCGCCGACGGGGGCGCGCCGGCAGTCTGCAGTCGGTGCTGGAAATGCGCAGCGGCACGGTGGAATCCACGGTGCCACCCAACGCCGAAGCGTTTCGCCGCTTCGAGCTTCGCACGCCGCAGGCCGTGACCAGCGTGCGCGGCACCCGGTTTGACGTGTCGATGGGTGAATCCGGCCAGACCACCGCGTCGGTGCTCAGCGGTTCGGTGGCGGTGCAGTCACGCCCCGGCGTAGCCACAGCCAGCCACACCGCCGCTGCGGAGGGCCGCTCGTCATTGCTGGCGCCCGGCCAGGGCGTGGCCGTGGCGCCCGACGGGACGCTGGGCGAACCCCGCCCCTTGTTGCCCGCCCCCGACACCTCAGGCATCCCTGCCATGCTCAGCGATGCGGGCATCCTTGCCATCGACATGCCTCCCCTGGCAGGCGCAGCGCGCTACGCGGCGCAGGTGGCTCTGGACCCCGAGTTCACGCGGGTCTTGCGCTCGGGGAGTTTTTCCGGCGGCCAGTTGCGCTGGAAGGCGCTCGACGACGGGCGCTACTACCTGTCCGTGCGCGGCCTGGACGATGCGGGCATCCCTGGCCTTCCAGCGGTACGGGCCTTGCAAATCAAGACACGTCCGGTTGCCCCCTTGTACCAGCAGCCAGCCCCCGGCGCGGTCGTGGCCACCTCGGCAGGCGAGTTGCGCTGCACGCAGGTGCCGGGCGTAGCGTGGTACCGCTTGCAGGTGGCACGCGATGCGCAGTTCGCACAGCCTGTGCTGGACGTTCCACGGCTCACCGAATGCAGGTTGCCGCTGAGCACCCTGCCGCCCGGAAACTACTTCTGGCGTGCGGCAAGCCTGTTGCGGCTGCCGCATGCAGCTGCCAACAAGCAGCCCGGCCAGGAGGAGCAGGCCGACCAGGGGCCGTTTGCCCCGCCGCAGCCCTTCACCGTGGCTGACCGCCCCGCCGCCCTTGCTGCGCAATCGCTGCAAACGCAAGATGGCGACGCCACCGTGCGACTGCATTGGCCTGCGCAGGGGGGCCAGCGCTTCCGCCTGCAACTGGCAGCGGTGGCCGACGTCGGATTCGACAACGTGATGCAGGACACGCTGCTCGACGAGCCGGCATGGACGGCCAGCGGCTTGGCTCCCGGTGCGTATCTGGTGCGCATCCAGGTGCTGGACCCTACGGGGTTGGAAAGCGACTTTTCGCCCCCCCGTCAGATCGAGGTCGGGTCAGGAATCCGCACGGGCTCGGGCCTGCCGGTTTCCACGTCCAGCGGGCGTCCCTTGGAGCGGCCTTGACCATTGAAAAAGCCTTGCCCTCCCGCTGGCAGCCGGCCCGCTCGCTGCACAGCCCCGCGCCGTGAACCGGACCGCCCAGAAAGCTGACGCGGTGAATTCTGCGGGAAGCTCGCGAGCCCAGCGGCGGCGCCTGGAATGGTGCCTGCTGTCCACCGCCCTGCTCGTGCTGGTGGCCGGGCTCTGCACCACCACCAGCCTGGACCGCATCAACTACCTGGTGCAAGACGCAGGGCTGCGCCTGCTGTCGCGTCCGGCACACCCGGACATCGCCATCGTGGCCATTGACGACCGCAGCATTGCTTCGATCGGCCGCTGGCCCTGGCGTCGGGCCCTGCACGCGGAACTGATCTCCCGGGTCTCGGCCCAGCAGCCGCGCGCGATCGCGATGGACGTCCTCTTCAATGACGAGGACCTGGACTACCCCGCCGATGACGTCCTGTTGGCCGAAGCCATGCGCCGAAGCGCCCACGTGGTCCTGCCCGTGCTGCGGCGCGGCCACGGCCCGGCCGCGGATGCGGCGGATCTCCCCGCCCCTGTGTTCGCCGGAGCATTCGCCGGGCTGGGGCATGTGCATGTGGCCCCCGACCGTGATGGCGTGGTGCGCGGCCTGTACCTTCATGAAGGGCCCGCCAGCGCGCCTTGGCCGCACATCAGCCTCGCACTGGCATGCACCGGCGCCGCAGAGCCGCGGCAATGCGCGTCGACACCGCAAGCCCTGGCGGCTGCGGCACTCCTGCGCAACGGCGGGTGGACGCGGGCTGGCCGCACGCCGATCGCCTACGCAGGCGGGCCAGGCCACTTTGCCACGTACTCCTATATCGACGTGCTGCGCGGCCAAGTGCCCGCAGACGCTTTCCGTGGCAAGTATGTGCTGGTAGGCGCCGCAGCCTCGGGCCTGGGCGACATGTTCGCCACGCCGGTAGGGCCGAAACCCAGGCTCATGCCCGGCGTGGAGGTGATCGCCCACGCACTGGACGCCCAGCTGTCAGGCACACACCTGGCACCCGCGCCCCCCTCGCTCAACATGGGCTTCAACCTGGCCCCCGTGGTGGGCGCATTGCTGGCACTGCTGCTGGCCGGCCCGTTCATGGCATTGCTGACCACCGGGGCGCTGGGGGTTGCCACGGTGCTGCTCAGTATGGCCTTGCCCGCGTGGCTGGGCCTGCAATTCGCACCGGCTGCGGCCCTGATCGGGCTTGCGCTGGCGTACCCGCTCTGGAGCTGGCGCCGGCTGAGCGCGGCCGCGCATTTCCTCCGCCTGGAGATGGAGCGGCTGCAGCGCGACGGGCTCCCCCTGCGGCCCCAGCGCCAGACGGGCGACGGGGGCGACTTTCTGGAGAAGCGCATCAACGCCGTCGAGCATGCCTCGCGCCATCTGCGCGACCTGCACCACTTCGTGAGCGAGAGCCTGCAGCAGTTGCCCTCTCCCACCATGGTGTGCGACCGGGAGGGCCGGATTCTGCTGGCCAATCTCGCGGCCCGCCGCCACGTGGGCGGGGAAGCCGCAGCGCCGCTTCAAGGGCAGTGCGTCGTGGAGCTCCTGCGCGATCTGGTGCATGCCGAAACAGGCCAGCCCCTGCTGACCCGCGAGCAGTTTCAGCGCGCATCGATGCCCGAGCAAAACGAAGGCCGCGACGCCCAGGGCCGCAACCTGCTGGTGCAGTGCAAACCTTTCACCAACCTCGGCCCTGCCGGATGGCTGCTGACCCTGGTGGACCTGAGCGAGATCCGGCACGCGCAAAGGCAGCGCGACCAGGCGGTGAACTTCATCTCGCACGACATCCGCGCGCCCAATGCCTCCATCCTGACGCTGCTGGAAATGCAGCGCGCCTACCCCGGCCGGATGCCCGAGGAGGAATTGATTTCGCGCATTGAACGCTATGCCCGCACCTCGCTGGGCATGGCGGAAAACTTCGTCAGGCTCGCTGGCGCCCAATCGGCGGAGTACCACATGGCACCGCTCGACCTGGTCGCCCTTCTGGGGGAAACCGTGGACGATGCGTGGACGCTGGCCCAGGAAGCGAACACGGAGCTCACCATCACGGCCGCCCCGGAGGCCGCCCCCACAGTGGGCGATCGCGCGTTGCTGGCTCGCGCCATCGCCAACGTGATTCACAACGCCATCAAGTTCAGCCCCCCGCAGAGCGTTGTCGAGTGCGCCATCGCGCAGCGCGGGCACCAGTGGGTCATGTCCGTGCGCGACGAAGGTCCGGGCATTGCTCCAGAACAACAACGCCGCCTGTTTGAGCCCTTCCAGCGCCTGCACGAGCGCAGCCATCCTTCCATCGACGGGATCGGCCTGGGGCTGGCGCTGGTGCACACCGTGGTCCAGCGGCACGGCGGGGCGCTTGAGGTGGAGAGCGAGGCGGGGCGCGGTGCGGAATTCAGGCTGGTGCTGCCGATGGCTGGCATGTAGCGGCAGCCGGGCCGGCCACTGCCGGGCTAACCCTACCGCCCCCACAGGTCTGAAAAGGGACTTTTTGGTTGCAAGGAGATACATTTATCCCCTTGCGAATCCTCTTGCCCGGTGATGCCATGACCACGTTGCCCACCTCCCTTTTCTATGTTCCTGTCTATCCCACCCATGGCGACGATGCACTCGCCGAGAAAGGCACGGAGGACCCCAATGCGGGCCAGGGGATCTCCGGCGGGGGCAACGGTATAGGTACCAGCGTCTCCGGGTCCTACCTCTTCAATTCCTCCACCGAAATTGGTGACACATCCGTTGAAGGGCTGTCGGTACGCAACCTGACTTCGCTGGGGACATGGATGGGTGCCCCGGCAGGTATCAAATGGGGGTCAGGCCCCGTGGGCACGGGCGCCACGCTAACCTACAGCTTCTATGTCGCGGGGGTGTCGCAATACCAGGAAGCCGAGGGGCAGTCCCCGGCCTTTTCGTTCACCCCTCAACAACAAAGCGCCGCCCAAATGGGCATGCAGAGTTTTGCCAACGTGGCCAACATTACCTTCACACAGGTTACGGACACAGCAAACTCGGCGGGAGACATCCGGTGGGGAAACTCCACCGTGCCCGGTACCGCGCTCGCGTACTTCCCCGGCAATTCAGGAAGCAGCGGAAACGTCTGGTTCGGCACGCAGTATTCGGACTATGCGTTCCCTGCATTGGGGAATTATGGCTACCACACCTTCATTCACGAGCTAGGCCACGCCCTGGGCCTCGCCCATCCGCACAGCTCGACCACGAACCTGCCTGTCCCAGGCCATGATCGACTGCAATATTCCATCATGAGCTACCGGGGCTACACGGGCCAGCCGCTGGGTAGCGGCTACAACCTGGACTACTTTCCGACCACCCCGATGATTGACGACATCGCGGCGTTGCAGGCCATGTATGGCGCGAACATGAGCTACAACGCCACCAACACCGTCTACTCGTGGGCGCCGGGCGCCAAGATCTTCGAGACCATTTGGGATGCGGGCGGGATCGACCTGATTGATGCATCCAACCAAACGCAAGGGGCGATCATCAATCTCCAGCCCGGAACGTTGTCATCGGTGGGCGCTTCCATCTGGAACGGCAGCACCAACATGCGTGACACCCTGGGCATTGCCTACGGCGCCATCATCGAGAACGCCACGGGCTCGGGCTTTGCAGACATCATCTCGGGCAACTCGGTGGCCAACCAACTCATCGGCGGGGGCGGCAACGACACTTTGCGCGGGTTCGACGGCAATGACACGCTGGTGGGCGGCACGGGCAACGATTCGCTGGAGGGTGGCACGGGCGACGACACCTATGAAGTGGACGCCGCCAGTGACCTGATCGTGGAAGCTTCGAACGCCGGCACCGATGAGGTTCGGATCAACCTCGGCACCGGCACCTACACGCTGGGCAACAACGTCGAAAACGCCGTCCTGCTGCCCGGCGCCGCCGCGGGCCTCACCGGCAACGCGCTAGCCAACCACCTCGCCGGCAATGCACTGTCCAATACGCTCAACGGCGGTGCAGGCATCGACACGCTCGAAGGCGCTGCAGGCGACGACACCTATGAGGTGGACGTGGCTGGCGACGTGATCGTCGAAGCTTTGGGCGAAGGCACAGATCTGGTGCGGGTGAACCTCGCCTCGGGCACCTACACCCTCGACGACCATGTCGAGAACGCCACCGTCATCTCCATCGCGGCCGTCGGCATCACGGGCAATGGCCTGGACAACCTGCTCACCGGCAACGCGGCGGCCAACACCCTCACCGGGGACGCTGGCAACGACACCCTGAACGGCGCAGCCGGCGGCGACCGCCTGGTCGGCGGCCTGGGCGACGACAAGTACCTGGTCGACATGGCCAGCGATGTGATCGTGGAAGCCATTGGCGAGGGCACGGACAGTGTGGAGGTGACTTTCACCGCCGCAGGCACCTATGCACTCTCGGCCAGCGTGGAGAACGCCACCATCACCAACGCGCTGAACGTGAACCTCACAGGCAGTGTGGACGCCAACGTGCTCACCGGCGGCGCGGGCGCCAACCTGCTCAGCGGCGCAGGGGGCAACGACACGCTTATCGGCGGGCTGGGCAAGGACACGCTGGACGGTGGCACGGGCGATGACACAGCCGTCCTGCAGGGCAACCGCGGCGACTACACCGTCACCCGCACGGCCACGGAGGTAGTGCTCACCCGCTCGGGCCAGGTGGTTGCCCTGCGCGGCATTGAGCAGATCGTGTTTGACGATACGAGCCTGTTGATGACCGACCTTTTGAGCGGTTTGCCGAGCGCCTTTGCCGACACGATAGTAGGCACAGCGGGTGATGACTCCATCGATGGCCTGGCAGGTAACGACAGCCTCAGCGGCCTGCAAGGCAATGACACGCTGATCGGAGGCACGGGTATCGACACCTTGACCGGCGGCGCAGACAACGACACCTACCACGTGGACGTGGCGGGCGACGTGATCGTCGAAGCATTCGGCGAAGGCACGGACTTCGTGCAGGTGGGCCTCGGCTCGGGCACCTACCTTCTCAGCGGCAACATCGAGAACGCCACCGTCACCTCCGTCGCGGCCGTCGGCATCACGGGCAATGGCCTGGACAACCTGCTCACCGGCAACGCGGCGGCCAACACCCTCACCGGGGACGCTGGCAACGACACCCTGAACGGCGCAGCCGGCGGCGACCGCCTGGTCGGCGGCCTGGGCGACGACAAGTACCTGGTCGACATGGCCAGCGATGTGATCGTGGAAGCCATTGGCGAGGGCACGGACAGTGTGGAGGTGACTTTCACCGCCGCAGGCACCTATGCACTCTCGGCCAGCGTGGAGAACGCCACCATCACCAACGCGCTGAACGTGAACCTCACAGGCAGTGTGGACGCCAACGTGCTCACCGGCGGCGCGGGCGCCAACCTGCTCAGCGGCGCGGGGGGCAACGACACGCTCATCGGTGGGCCGGGCAACGACACGCTGGATGGCGGAGCGGACACGGACACTGTGGTGCTGGAGGGTAACTTTGCCGAATACGCTATCACCCGGCCCACCGCCACGGATGTTCAACTGGTTCGGGGGGGAAACACCACCATCGTCCGGAACGTCGAGAATTTTCAGTTTGGCGATGGAACACGCACGCTGGCGGACATTCAGGGCAGCACGGGCGGGCCCCTCAACGATTCGCTGGTCGGCAATGCGGATGCCAACACGCTCGACGGCGGCGCCGGCAACGATACCGTGAGCGGGCTGGCCGGCAACGACACCCTGCTGGGCGGGCTGGGCGACGACTCCCTGGTGGGCGGCGAAGGCGACGACAGCCTGTTGGGCGGCGCCGGAAACGATACCTACGAAGTGGACACCGAGAACGACTTGGTCGTGGAAGCCCTCAACGGCGGAACGGACACGGTCCGCATCGCTCTCGGTGCAGGCACCTACACACTGGCTGCCAATGTAGAAAACGCCACCACCATCTCCTTGGCGGCCGTGGGCATCACCGGCAATGCACTGAACAACGTGCTGACCGGCAATGGCGAAGCCAACGCGCTGAGCGGCGCCGTGGGCAACGACACCTTGAACGGCGGCGCAGGCAATGACACCCTGGACGGCGGCTCTGGCACCGACCGCCTGGTGGGCGGCCTGGGCGACGACACCTATGTGGTGGACGTGGCCACCGACGTGGTGTCCGAGAACGCAGGCGAAGGCACCGATGAAGTCCAGCTGAACCTGGCGGTGGCCGGCACCTACACCCTGGGCCTGAACGTGGAAAACGGCGTCATCACCACCGCCAACACAGCACTCAAGATCAACCTCACGGGCAACGGCGGCAACAACGTCCTCGCAGGCAACGGCGGTGACAACCTGCTCAGCGGCGGCGCGGGCGACGACACGCTGGTTGGCGGACTGGGCAACGACACGCTGGACGGTGGCACCGGAGTGGCAGACCGGGCCGTCTTCAGCGGCAACTATGCCGACTACACGGTGGCGCGCATCTCGGCCACCGACACCCGGTTGACGCACATCGGCACGGGCCAGGTCACGATCGTGCGCAACGTGGACGTCTTCGAATTCAGCGGCGGCACCACCATGACAGCGGCCGAAGTCGTTGCCAACACCGCCGGCATCGGCAACGACACCCTCAGCGGCACGGCGCAGGCGGACCTGATCGATGGCCTGGCCGGCAACGACTCCTTGTCGGGGCTGGCGGGCAACGACACGCTCAAGGGCGGACTGGGCGACGATACCCTGGTGGGTGGCGAAGGCGACGATAGCCTGGAGGGCGGCGCCGGCAATGACACCTACGAGGTAGACTCCAACGCCGACCTGGTGGTCGAAGCACTGAGCGCGGGCACAGACCTGGTGCGCGTGGCACTCACCTCAGGCAGTTACACGCTGGGCGTCAACGTGGAAAACGCCACCATCACCTCCTCCGCGGCCGTCGGCCTCAACGGAAACGCCCTCGGCAACGTGCTGACCGGCAACGACGAAGCCAATGCGCTGAGCGGCGCCGTGGGCAATGACACCTTGAATGGCGGCGCAGGCAATGACACGCTTGACGGCGGTGCAGGCACCGACCGTCTGGTGGGCGGGCTGGGCGATGACACCTACATGGTGGATGCGGGGACCGACGTGATTGCCGAGGTGGCAGGCCAGGGCACAGACACTGTGCAGGTGGGCTTCACGCTGGCCGGTACCTTCATCCTGGCCCTGAACGTGGAGAACGCCCTGGTCACCAATGCACTGAATGTGAACCTGACGGGCAACCCCGATGGCAATGTGCTTACCGGCGGTGCGGGCGCCAATTTGCTTAATGGCGCGGGGGGCAATGACACGCTCATCGGCGGGCTGGGCAAGGACACGCTCACCGGCGGCACAGGCTCTGACCGGTTCGAGTTCTCTACGGCGCCCAGCGTCGGCAACGTGGACACCATCACCGACTTTGTGTCTGGCGTGGACGTAATCGCACTCTCCGCCGACATCTTCACCGGCCTGGGTGTGGCGGGCAACACCGTTGGTTTGAGCGCTAACCTCACCTACAACAGCACCACCGGCGTTCTGGCCTATGACGCCGATGGCGCCGGAGCCGGGGCTCCCATGCAGATCGCTCTATTGGGCGCCAGCACGCACCCCGCCGCGTTGGGCAGCGATTTCCTGCTGATCTGAACCTTTTCCCCGACCCGCGAGCGCTGAAGTCCTTCACTGGCTGGAGGGCGCGCGGGCCACGCGATCAACATTCCCTCCTTACCGCTGCAGGCCCAAGGCCGCTGAGCACCTGCGCAGCCAGTCACACCCTCGGATTCAGCGAAGCCGCACTACCTGAAACCCAACGGCTTTTTGTGCTGGCCATCACGCTGGCGGGTCTGAACACGCCCTGCTTCTCAGATCCATGCGGCTGGAAGGCTGTTGCTGCAGCGCAACAAAACCGCCGCAGCCGGAATGCCGATTGGCTCAGCGTAGCCGTGCACCTGCACAGCAGCCCGGCACACAGCAAGCGCTTTGTTGACGCACAGCAACGCCCGTCGCAAAATTCAGCTACCAAAGTTTCAATTACTTACATACTGCACTGCAGCGGCCTGACGCCCATCTCCCGGAGGCCCGCTCAGTGGCGTTCTCCGCCAGCGATTTTCTCTCATGACGCAAAACCTTCCTCTCAACCCGGCTCTGCTCCGGGATCACCAGCCCCCTGGCTTGCGGGCGGAGGGGGAGGCTAAGGCCGGCATAAACCCCGCCGGGCGACCACAGAGAGAACGGAACCGCCCCTATGTACCTGTGCGGTGGAAATTCGCGTTTGCATTGCTCGCCGGCTTCGCCTGGATGGGATTCTCGATTTACGCCGCCGACGCGTGGATACACGATCTGGCGAAAGTGACCGGCGCAGTGATTGCCTACCTCGTGATCTATGGCATTGCAGTGGTGCCTGGCTTCATGAATGCCTTTCTGGTGGTCAGTCTGCTGCTCGACCGCCGGCCGGCGGCGCGCGAGTCGAGCGGCCGCCTCCCGGGGATTTCCATCCTGGTGGCGGCATACAACGAGGAGGCCAACATCGTCTCCACAATCGAGAGCATTGCCCGCCAGCAGTACGAGGGGCCGCTGCAAGTGCTGGTGATCAACGACGGCTCGACAGACTCCACGGCCGAGAAGCTCGCCGGACTCAGCTATCCCTGGCTGCAGGTGCTCAATCTGGAGCGCAACGCCGGCAAGGCCAATGCACTCAATGCCGGGCTGGCGCTGGTGCGCCACCACCTGACCGTCACCGTGGACGGAGACTCCTATCTCTACCGCAATGCGCTGCGCAACCTTGTGCGCCGTTACATGAGCGATCCCCCCACCACCCGGGCCGTGGCGGGCGCAGTCCTGGTGCGCAATTCGCGCAAGAACATGGTCACTGCCATTCAGGAATGGGACTACTTCCACGGGATCGCCGCCATCAAGCGGCTGCAAAGCCTCTACCAGGGCACGCTGGTGGCACAAGGCGCGTTTTCCATTTATGACACGGCCGTGCTGCGCGAACTCGGCGGCTGGTCGCACACGGTGGGCGAAGACATCGTGCTGACCTGGGCCATCCTGGAAAAGGGACACCGTGTCGGCTTTGCCGAGAACGCATGTCTCTTTACCAACGCACCCGATACCTGGTTGCAATTCATCCGCCAGCGCCAGCGTTGGTCCCGCGGACTCATCGAAGCATTCAAGTCACACTGGCGGCTACTGTTCAAAGCGCGCATGACCACCTTGTTCATTTGGTGGAATCTGCTGTTTCCCTACATGGATCTGGTCTACACCTTTGCCTTTGTGCCGGGCCTGGTCCTGGCGCTGTTCGGCGTGTACTGGATCGCGGGCCCCATGACACTGCTGGTGCTGCCACTGGCCATGCTGGTCAACTACCTGATGTTCACCGTACAGGCGAAAATGTTCACCGAACAAGGCCTCAAGGTGCGCCGCAACGTGGTGGGCTTCATCTTTTACGCCTTGTTCTACAGCGTGGTCCTTCAGCCGGCATGCGTGCTCGGATACATCAAGGAAGTGATCAGCCGCTCAAAAAACTGGGGGACGAAATGATGGGGCGTCTTTTGGGCGCGCTGGTGGCGCTCTGCGCCTGCGGCGCGCAGGCACAACAGTCTGTGTCCGGTGGCTTCTTTGCCAGCCAGGACTCGGACGATTTTCGGGAAAGCAAGCAGACACTGGGGTACACCGCGGCGTCGGGCTGGGGTGCGCGGGTCGGCGCGTTGCGCTACACCGCGCCCGGCTGGTCCGCCAGCGGCGGCCTGGGCGCGGCCACCTACAAGCAGGCCAATGCCAGCCGAACCATCGACGCCAGTGCGGGCGCCGCCCGCGTGGCAGGCACCACGCATTGGGTGGGCGGGCTGGACTACATGGAACACGTGAGCGCTGGCACGTCGCTGGGGCTCAGCGTCGAGCGTGACCTGGTCAACTCCATCCGCGGCATTGACCGCGGGTTGCACTTCACCGCGCTCGCGCTGGTGATGGACCATGCATTCAGCGAGCAGTTCAATGTGGGAGTGTCGGCCGGTACCGCCCTGTTCTCCAACGACAACAACCGCCCCATACTGCGCACCCGGTGGAACTATGCGATCAGCGAACGCTTTGGCCTGAACGCCTACCTGAAGACCCGCAGCTACCACAACACCCATGCGTATCGCCCGGAATACTTCTCGCCGGAACGGCTGCATGAAGCTTCGCTGGGGCTGTCATCGCGGTTCGCAGTGGCGGACGCGTTTGTGCTGAGCGCCAGCCTGGAGGCCGGACAGCAGCGCATTGACGGCACATCGGATCCGACATGGCGTGCCGCGCTGGGCGCCGCGTCCCGGCGCAACAGCGCCGTGCAATGGTTTTTGGGCCTGGAGGCCAGCAACACCGCGCCACTGTTCTCGGGCCGCACGGGGGGGTACCGCTACACCACCGTCACGGGGCGTGTCAGCGTGCCGTTGTGAGCTGCTGCAGCTCGCGGCCCCTCCGTGCGCCGCGCTACCCCCTTGATGCCAGTCCCGGCGCACGAGCCTAATGTTCGCTCTTGTAGGCCTTGATGACAGCAACAGAGGTCTCTCCCAGCTGGAACCACAATCGGTCGCTTTTTCCAATGCCATGGGTACCGCTGGGATAGATCTCGATGACAGCTTCGCTGCCCTTCCACTTCTGCGCGGTCACGCCGTTTTCGCTGAGCAAACGCAGCCATAGCGTCATCGGGTCCTCGGACAGCTCGGTGGTCAGACAAAGCTGGGCAATCAACTGCAGGACTCCAATGGCTTTCTCTTCATCCTGCAGATTTTTCTCGATCTCCCTGGTGATTTTTTTGGTGTCGGTGGCGTCGGTATAGAAGGTCATGGCAAATCTCCTCAAGGTGGGGTGGTGAAAAAGGGATCTGGCGGGAAGCATCCCCGCCCGTATGAGCGCTGGTGGAAGACCCGGGCACTAGCCCAAAGAACCCAACTGCGCTATGGAGCCGGCGAACCAGTTCTGGTCCACGGCGCCCGCCACGCCCGGCACCGGAGTGCCGCCGTTGGCAGAGCCATCGCTGTACTGCCAGAACGTCCAGGATGACCAAGGCGGCGGTATGTGCGGAAAGGCCGAATACGCGGCCAGCCACAATGGGCGGGAGGCGAACGCCTGGCAACCGGGCAGCGCCTGAAGCGCCTGCCAGAAGCCCGCGTCGGTGTAGATCATGGTCTCGCGTCCGAACAGCACATCGGTCTCGGACAGGAATGCCAGCGTCCATTGCAGGACCTCGGCGGGGCTTTGCCCATCCAGGGTTTCCAGATCCAGCACTGGCGGCAGATCCGCAGTCCCGAGCGTGCCATCGGCGCTGACGGTGTTGTAGAAAAACCGTGCCTGGGCAACGGCATCGCTGCCGGCATGGCCAAAGTGATAAGCCCCTCGGCGCAAGCCCGCGGCCGCACTGCCTGTCCAGTTGGCACGGAAAAGCGGATCCGCATAGGCAATGCCTTCGGTGGCCTTGATGAAGCAGAAGACCACGTCGCTGCCCGCCACGCTCGGCCAGTCGACCTCGCCCTGGTAGTGGCTGACGTCGATACCACGGGTTTGCACAGCCATGGCGTCACACCACGTTGTTGAGCATGTTGACCTGTGTCTGCAACAGGCCGTCGATGCGGATTGTCGTGGTCAGCGGCTGGCCTTCATCCCACATCACACCGCAGTTGTATTGCAGGGTGTTGGGGTTCTCGACACTGCCATTGACCTTTTGCTGGTAGGTCGTGACCCCACCGCCCGCTCCCTGGATGCCAATGCCCCAATGGCACCAGCCGTACCAGCTCGGTGATTTCATGACCATGGTGTAGACGGCGGAGCCGTTGTCGGGCAACACCGCGTGCCCATTGAGTTCTGCCGTGAGCTTCATCAGCGCAACACGGCAGGCATCCTGTGCCGCCACGTTGCCACCCAGTGCATTGGCGAAGTTGGCGGTCAATGTGGTGTGGTACTGCACTGTCTGCGGGAAGACCACGTCGGTGACCGCAAAAAATGCTGCATTCAGACCGGTGGGAACACGTTGCGCATTGAACACGAAAGCGCCGTCGTCCGAGGTATAGATGGTGGTGGCTGCGTAGGGGTCGTTGGCATTCACATATTCGCCATTCAACGCCCAACCCCAGCACGCGGCGTTCACAAACGGCGCCTGCTGCGAAGTCGGCACCGTGGCACCGTTGCGAGGATGCGGCCCGACAGGGGGCGCCAGCAGATTGCGTTGAGCATCAGACAGGTAAGGCATGGTTTTCTCCGTCAATGAATTGGCGCGGATGGCACACGCCATCTCGCTGGACAAATTGTGGGAGTCGCCTTCCGGCTTGGCGATTACAGGCCATTACAGGCCACGCCTGTCAGCACGCCACTGTGCGCGCCGCTGTGATGGAAGGTTTACGGAGCCATGGCGCCGCTGCGGTCAACAAAAAAACTGCTTGGCACTGCACGCAGCACGGTCGAAATGCAGGTCCGTGGCAGGGCTGCTGGCGATGCCTTGCCGAGGAGGGGCGTGCATTTCGATGCCGCGCAATTGCAAACCAAACGTTAACTACCAGATTTGGTAGTTGCGTGGGGAAGACGGCGCCAACACACTCTTTGGGCTGCATCGGGATTCTTGGCGAACGCGCGGGGAGGAAACCGGCGCCGGCTGCCAAGCGGTATCCCGCCAGGCGATCGCAGCAGCGGCATGCCACGGCCTGCGTGGCATCACATTCAGCCATGCGCGGGGCTAAAGGAAACCGCGCCGCAAGGTGTGACGAGGAAGAAATGAGGGGGTGACTGATGGCAATCCTGAAAAACCGAGCAACCCAGCGCAAGATCCATTTGCGGACACTCCACGTGTTTGGGCGAGGCCGTTCTTCGGACACCTTGCTGGAAAGCCCGGATGCCTCGCAACTGCATGCCTCCATCCGCTGGACAGGCACTGCATGGGAACTGCACGACCACAGCCGCAATGGAACCCTGCTGGATGGCGCACGGCTGACCCACAGCGGCGCCTTTTCACTGCGCGTGGGAAACGTCATCAGTTTCGGGGGTGAAGCCAGCTCCACCTGGGTCGTGGAAGACATCGCAGCCCCGTCGAATCTGCTCTGGCCTCTGGGCCACGACAGCGCCCCTGTGCCGCTGGAGCGGTCCAATCTGCTGCCTCAGGGCGAGCACGCCGAGGTGTCCATCCACTGCGCCGAACAAGGCCGGTGGATGTGCACCACCCCTCAGGGCAGCTGGGTGCTGGAAGACGGCGACGAGATCCGATTCTCGAACCAGACCTGGTGCTTCATTGCGGCGCAAGAGGTGACCTCGACCATGGAGGCCATGGTCGGCGCGGCTCCGTGTATCCGGCCGCGCACGATCCTGCATTTCAACGTGAGCCTGGATGAAGAGCATGTGCGCCTTCAGGTGCAGGAGGCAGACCGTCAGTTCGACCTGGGCGAGCGCACACACCACTACGCCCTGCTGACCTTGGCGCGCTTGCGATGGGCCGATGCACAGCGCCATCGGGACAGCCAGGCCCACGGCTGGGTCGAGCTGGAGCGTCTGGCGAAGATGCTGGGGGTGGAGCCTGGGCACCTCAACATCCAGATATTCCGCATGCGCAAACAACTTGCCCTGGCCCTGCCAGGCGACACCCACGTCCCCGAGCTGATCGAGCGGCGCCGGGGCTCATTGCGCTTTGGCAGCCTGTGCTTTCGCATCCTGCGGGGTACGCAGCTGGAAGCCGATTTCGACCCCTTGGCACTGGTCAGCCAGATCCACGCTGAAGAGTCGCTTGTGGCCTGAGCCTGCGCCCCATCGCAATGACACGAGTGCCCACGCACGGTTTCCCCGTGGGTGTGCCGGGCTACCAATCTCTGGGTTTGCTGGGCCAGGGCGCGTCAGGCCAGATCTTCAAGGCCAGGCAGCGCAGTACCGGCCAGTTCGTGGCCATCAAGATTCCGAGCACCCCGGCCGCGCGCGACCCCGCCAATCGGCGGCGTGTGCACCAGCGGCTGCACCAGGAAACCCGGGTGCTGGCCCTGTTGCAACACATCCACGTGGTCCGGCTCATCGACAAAGGTCTGGCCCGGGAAGGCGTGCCGTTTGCCGTGCTGGAGTACGTGGCTGGTGAAACGCTGCGCGAGTTTCTGCAGCGCCAAGGCAAGCTGTCATTGCCGGACACAGCAGGGCTGATGGCGCAGGTGCTCGATGCCCTGGCCTTCTTTCATGCCCACCACATCGTGCACCGTGACCTGAAGCCAGAGAACGTGATGGTGGTTTCCAGCGGCACCACCTTGCACGCCAAGGTGCTCGACTTCGGGCTGGCCAGCCACCGTGGAGAGCCCCAATTCACTACAGGGGCCGAAGGCACGCCCGCCTACTGCGCGCCAGAACAACTGCGCGGCGAGGCATGCGGGCCGGCCACAGACATCTATGCCTGGGCCTTGATGTTCGTGGAGTGCCTGAGCTCCCGGCCGAGCATCCAGGGCTCCAGCCTGACAGAGGTGCTGCAACGCCAGATGAGCATGGATGCTGTCCCGTTGCCCGAGGAACTGCAAGACACTCCGCTGGGAGCGTTGCTGCAGCAGGCATTGCAAAAGGACGTGCAGCTTCGCACCTCTGATGCCGTGCAGCTGTACGGAGACCTCGCCCGCTGCCTGGCGCATGCGGCCCCGCCCCGCAGACCCAGCCCAGTGGCGAGGTCCATCCCCGCAGCCCACGCCGCATCCGGGCAGGCGCTGCGCGCCACCATGGACTCGCTGGAACGCCCCAGGCCTCGAACCCACGCAGCCCCCTCTCGCGCCATCCTGTGCCTGACTCTGCGCCTGTACCCCGCCCGCGACGCATCGCTGGCATTGTCCGATCTGCAGGATATCCGCGAGCAGCAACTGCGCTGGTGCGCCAATGCCGTGCAGTCGGGCCAGGGCCACGGCGCGGGGACCTTAGGCGACTGCATGCTGTTCCACTTCGAGCAGGGCCCCAGCAGCGCACAGAACCTGCAGCAGGCCGCGGCCCTGGCACAGGACCTGTGCATCCGCGTGCAACGTAGAAGCCGCATGCTGGAGGTGCAGCATGGAGTGCGCCTGGAAATATCGGGAAGCATGCACACGGCCACCCTGCAGTCCCAAGGTGAGCTCCTGGACAGCTACCACGCAGCCAACGTGACACTGCACCTGAACAGCCTGGCCGGCCCCGGGACGGTTCTGCTGAGCCACCGCGCGCACCACGAACTGGCCGGCCGCGTGAAAATGGAAGCGTACGCCAGAGCCAGCGAGACCCATCCCCCGGAACCCGAGCCGGTCTATCGGCTGGCACCAGCCACCCACCCGTAAGGCTCCGCGAAGTCAGCGATTCAGCAAATGAGCTTCTCGACATGCTCCACCGGGTAGCTGTGCCAGCGCCGGCCCCAGGTATCTTTGAAGCTGGTGTTGCGATCGTGGACGCGGGCCACATACAGATGCTGATCGGGGTTGGTGGCAATGCGCTTGCTCCGCACCGACCATACAAAAGCGTTGTCCTCCCCCACGTCGATATCTGCAAATGGGGCACTGCGCCAAAACTCCCGCAGGTAGCACAGCGTGCCGCCACACACCCAGGGCGTGCGACCGTCGTACACATACTGCCAGGCCCGCCGCGCACCTGGCGCGTAGAAGAACACCTTGTCCAGGCCACAGATGTCGGCCCCCTGGCTGCGCAAGGTCTTGACCTGCGAACTGAGCCAGGTGGGCGCCATCCAGTCGTCGTCATCCCAGTGCGCGATCACCTCGCCACGCGCCAGCTCGCAGGCAATGTTGCGCTTGGCGCCGATGGTGGACTTGCGGTCCAGGCGGAGGTAGCGGATGGCGCCGTGCGATGGGATGAGATCGGCCACGCTGTCACGACCGTCGTCCAGCACGATCAGTTCACGAGGTTCATAGTCCTGCGCCAGGAAGTTCCGAATGGCCTGTGGCACAAACTCGCGCCGGTCCGCCGTGGGCATGATGCACGACACCATTGGCATCGCGGGCGCCTGCGGGCCGCCTGTTTCAGCCGCACCGTCAGGGGCGGCAGGAAAGTAAAAGCCTCGGTCTTCGTCCGGCAGGCAGTCCGGTACAGGAACGAGGGTCCAGGCGGCCTGCTGCAAATAATGGCCTTCCCTGAACTTCCAGGTGTTGCCATCGTGGCGCACATAGATGCACAGCGATCGCCCCGAGATGCGGCACAGGCGCGCTCCGCCCCGCAGGATCTTCAGCAGGAAATCCGCATCCTCCCGCAGCGATGTATCGGGATACCGTCCCTGGCGCTCCCACAGGCTGCGCCTGAAGACGAGGGTGCCACCACTCACGTTTTCGACAAACATTCGCCGAAACAGCGCCCGGCTGCTCGCCCAGAACTCGCCCAGCGGCCGGGCCATGAACAACATGTCGTTGAGCCCGGTGACGTCTGCCAGGTTGTGCAGAATGGGGGCGGCCTGGCGGCTCAAGCGCTGCGGGCTGTACCAGTCGTCATCGTCCCAATGCGCGATCAGCTCGCCCCGCGCCAAGCGCACTGCTTCATTGCGCTTGGCACCGATGCTGGTGCGGGCCGGCGTGCGGATGCAGCGGATGCGTGGATCGTCGATACCGGCGGGAAGGTCAGACTCTTGCTCGTAGACGATGATGAGCTCCAGCGCGGGGTATTCCTGCCGCTGGAAGTAGCGGATCGACTGCGCAACAAAGGCGGCACGCCCCCGCGTGGGCATGACGCAGCTCAGCAAGGGCGGCGAGGGTGCGGGGCTTTCGGGCACCTGCAGCGCAGGTACCACATGGCCGGGCAATGGCACAAAGATGCGCATCTGCTGCGGCACGGCAAAGTAGCGGCAATCGTCTCCTGCGCAGTGGCCGTGGTAGGGCGGCGCCTGCGGGTGGCTCTCGCTGCGCCAGGCACAGAACCGGTCCTGGTACAGCCGTTTGTTGGCCTCCAGTAGTCCATCGTGGACAGGCGCCAGCACCGCGCAACGGGATGCACGGTGCACGAAGGCGCCCTGCACCCAGACGCCCAGGAAGCCGGCGCGGGCGGCACGCACGTTGTAATCCATCTCCCAGCAGGGGCCCTGGGTGTATGCCGTGTCCGCCGCGCCAATCGCGGCCACTACCTCGTTCTTCACCACGTAGCAGAAGTCTGCAAGGCTGTGAAGGGGAGCCAGCGGCACGCAGGCATTGCCGTAGCGAGCCAGCAAGGCGTCCGCCTGATCCCACAACGCTTCCTGGGTGCTACCGCAGCCTGGCGCCACGGCCTGCTCGTTCCAGCCTCGGTTGGTGGAGGGGCCCGCCAACCCATGGCTGGCATCGCTGTCCAGCGCCGACAAGATCAGCTCCAGCCAGCCAGGGCAGACGCGCGCGCCGTTTTCCAGAAACACGTAGATATCGGCGGGCTCGCTCACCAGTTGGTTGAAGCAGGCGGCTGCTCCCGGCTGCGCCGGGAAGGCCCCCTGAACAAGGGCCACAGGGGCAAGTCGAATTTGCTGCAAGGCCGGGGCCTGGGATGCCAAGACGCCGTCCGGCAGAATCCGCAGCCCAAAGGGCAGCGGCGTGTTCTCGAAAACACTGCAAAGCGTGGCGGCCAAGCCTTCGCCAGCCCCCGTCACATGCACCCCAATCAGGATCTGGCGATTCTGTGCAGCTGTCATTCACCACTCCTCGCTGGTAGCCACCAGACCCGCTCCCAGCACCGCTTCCAGCTTTCGCCAGGGGCTGCCAGGGGCTTCGTCGCTCCAGTCAAGCACCGCCTCCGCCAATTCCTCAAGCGCCACGGCCTTGGTGTCGGCAGCCGCATGAAAGCGCGGGTAGCACAACAGCAGCTCTTCTATGCAGGCCCACACCAAGGACTCGCGCCGGGCGACTTCCGGAGCATGGAAGGACACGCAGAGGGTGGGCGGGCCCCAACGCCGCAGGCGGCGCCAAAGGCCGGGAATCACAGCGTATTCGCCCCCCTCGATGTCCATCTTGATGAAATTGCAGTCGTCTCCGGCGTGCCTGTCCAGAAATCGCTCCATGTCCACGCCCTGCGCCTCGTGGCAGGGCTGGCCAGCCGCATCCGGCGAAGCCAGCACGCCCGACATGCTGTCCCCGAACTCGCTGTGCCCGGCGTAGTAAAGACCGCCGGCATAGAGTCGCAGCGGACCGGACTCCGCGCCAATGCCGAAGGAGTAAAGGTGTATTTTTTTGCACAGCCCGGGGTTGGCTTGCACGTTGCGGCCCAGTTCCGCAAACGCCACCGGGTCGGGCTCCACGGCGTGCACGCAGCGCGACAGTGCCGCACCATAGAGCACCGTAGGGCCAATCCAGGCGCCCAGGTCGATGTATGAGCGGTCTGGCCGAAGGAAGCGCCGGAAGACCTCGAAGGTCTGTGGCTCCCATGCCCCGGCCTGCAACCGTTGCCAGAACGCACTGCGAGCCGCGCTGGCTCGCACCTGGAAGGACTGAGGCCCCACCGACACGCTCAGAGCATGCAGTGCGCTCTCCGCGCCAGGATCAGGGGTTTTCATCGCCGAGGCCGTCCGTGGACTGCCAGATGGTGAACGGCGCGGGGCCGCCATATGTGGCGCTGAACTCGAAGGCATTGCCTTCAAAGATGAACCCCGGCACGTTGATCTTGCACCATACGGCGCCGGCATAGGGGCTGCTGCCCGCCACCAGGTTCATCTGGATGCGCACGTCCTGCTTCCACGAGTCCTGCGTCTGCAGTGAAAGCGGCAGGAAATAGTTGTTTCCATAGAAGTTGGCTTTCTTGCTGCGTATTTCGCACACCAGCGTCACGAAATTGCCGCTGCTGTTGTAGACCAGCTGGAAGATGAAACGGTAGTCGGGGCTGGCGGGCCAATCCAGGCACACGGTATTGCCGGCCACCGCCTGCTGGGCGGGCAAGGCCACTACCGGATAAATATTGACCACTCCCGGACCACTGGCGTACAGGGCGGTGACAGCCACATCCTCCACCGGCGAAGTGCCTTGCAGTGCGACATCGGCATCGCTGACCGGCGCACTGCAAAGCATGGGCACATTGGCCAGCGGCGGCACCTGCTGCACAAGGGTGGAGTGGCTTGCCGCGCCCGAGCCATCGCAATTGAAGACATAGCCGCCCGCCTGCGTGATGACGCTGGGGGCCTGTATGCCCATGCCGCACGATGGCACCACCTGCACCTGAATCAGCTTCTGGCCCGGCAGCTGCGGCGACCTCTGCAGCCGGCGCACCGTGCCGCTGTGATCCAGGCAGACCTCCAGCCCCCACGTGATGCCTGCCAGCTCGAACACGCCGGCACCGTCATAGTTGACCTCTTGCTGCTCACGACCCAGCCCGCTGCCGGTCGATGCGGCCCAATGCTCCACGTCGCCGAGCAACAGGCCGCCCGGATTCGCAGCGGTGGCAATGAAATCCACGCCCGACATCAACTCCTTCATCACCGTCCGCGCCCCCGCATCGCCCTGGGCAGCAATGCCCCCTTGCTGCACCAGCGCAAAGTTGTAGATCTCGGTGCTGGCGAGCGGATCGACGTCGTAGGGAGGCGTCTGCAGGGTGGCAGACGACGCGCCCAAAATGGTGCCGAACACGAACACCCAGTCCACCCACCGGTCATCGGCCGCCATGCGCTGCAGCGCGGTGATGGCGAGCTGGACATCATCCATCTGGTAAGCGCCCGAAGCACCCCGGAAAAAGAACTCGGGAGCCAGGAAGACCTTCAGGGTTTCCCCCTCGGGCGCCGGCGGGGACGTCTGCGGCAGTGCATCCCGGGCCGTCTGCATGGCGCGGAGCATCACCTCGCAGCGCGCCTCAATGTCGAGCTTTGGGTCGTTCAACCCCAGATAGGTCTTGGATCCATCGGGGTTCACCTGAGGCGCCGTGTCGAGCACGTAGCCGATGAATTGGATGTTGGTGTAGGCCATGCAATTTTCTCCTTGGAAAGGGTTCTGGGGGATGCGCGCGCGGTCATCTCAAGAGCGGAAACAGTCCGTAGGTGAACTTGATGAGGTAGTTGACGTACACATTGAGGGGCCGCGTCTCGTTCGGACTCACCTGCACCGCCTGGGTCTGGCCAGTGCCCGCAACCGGCCCGCCAGTCGTCAGCGTGCTGGTGACGCTGGGCGCGCCCGCTGCTGTCCCACTGGGGGACGTGGCCGAAGGAGCTGGTGCGCTGCTATAGGTGTGCTCGTGCGCCTGCACGGCAAATGGCTGAATGGAACCCACGCCGTCGCTCATTCCCTGACCGCCCGGCGGTTTGCTGCGCTGGCCGATGTCGGGATCGTTGTGGGTGCCTGTGCCGACGCCGCGAAGGAAATAGCCACGGTAGTCGGGGATATTGAAGTGGTCATCGGCGCCGCCGTACACGTAGCCCAGCACGGCAAACAGTTCGGGGTAGCCCGCGCAGGGCAGTGACCGGCCATCGCAAACCATCCAGCCCCACGCCTCCAGGGGACTGGTGGTGTAAGCGGCGGGGCTCACCGCTGCGGCCGGGCTCGCGCTATCGGGCGGCCCCAACGTGCCGGCAAACGCCGTCACCGAACCCACGGGCAGGTCGCCAAAACCCGGCCGGCTGAAGAAGGGACTGGCAGCCCCCGGTGTCACGATCATGGCGCAGCCCCTCCCACGGCGGGCAGGTTCGCCCCCGCATCGTCGTCTGGCGCATCCAGCACCTGCATGGACGTAGGCACCACCACCTGCCAGCATGGCCCCAGGCGGTGCGCAGGCCCCTGGTACCGGGCCCCTGCACGCTGAAGGTCGTTGACCAGTGCAATGTCGTCCGCATGAACGGGCGTTTGGCCATCCGGGGCGCTCCAGAGCATGCCCGCCGAATAGAAGTACAGAAAGGCCATGACGTGCGCTGGCTGCACGGGCAGCAACACGCGCGCCTGGCCAGCCTGCAAGAAACTGGCGAACAAGGCATCGTCGTCAGCCGCGAGGCTCCCCAGCTCCGGCACGCCGCCTGCGGCACCCAGGCCAGGGCTGGCATAGAAGCTGTAGGCCATTTCGTTCCACTCCAGCACTTCATCGAAGAACTGCAGATAGCGGGGCTCATTGACCATGAATTGCGACGGTGGAGACCCCCACGCGGCACCCGCGGACATGCCCGTCAGACTCAGCAAGCGCTCCAGTAACAGGCGCAGACAGGCATTTTTCAGTTCGCGCTGCTCGATCTGCCGATGGGCCAGCGGCGAACCGGTCGGTGCGGGCGACAGCGAGCCGCCTTCGGCGCGGGCACGGTACGCCGCCATCCGCTCCTGGTAGCCACGCACGATGCTGGCGTAGGTACGGATGCGCCACTGGTCCATGCACCGCCGGGTCGGGTTGCAGCCGATCTCCACATTGACCTGCACCGGCTGGTCGCCAGGGGGCGAGACACCGGGTGGGTAGTCCATCACGGACAACGGCACGGTCTCGTCCTCCCCGTGAAGCGCCACGGGGCTGGCCGCTGCGCCAGGGGTCACGGTCTGCCGCCCCACCAGCACGACTGGCGCCGGCTGACCGGGGGACGCCCCCACCCAGCTGACAAAGGCCTGGGTGGCGCCATAGCCTGCGGGAACGGCGATCTGCTTTTCTTCCCCGCTGCGCAAGGTGGCCGAGGCGAATCGTTCCGCCAGCGGGGGCGGCTCCAGGTCCAACACGCCGTAGTAGGCCCCCAGCTGTGCGTAGTTGCGCGGGCCGTCGACCCTGATGTCCTCAAAGGTGGCAACCCCCAGTTGCAGCGGCGGCACCGGCTTGGCGAAGTCCTGCCCCGCCAGCGCCTGCTCCTGTGCAATGAAGTCCGCTGCCGGCTGGCGCACCAGGAACTCCATCATCAACCGCTGGCCGTAGTTCACGACACATGCCTCGTATACCTTGTTCACCCAGCGGAACACGGCGCGCATGTTCCGGGTGCCAGCGGTGTTGTCGATCAGGCTGACCACCGCATCCTCGGTCTGGCTCATCGTGCTGCTGAAGCGCGTTTGGCTCACGCTGCGGCTGATGCGGTTGACCGTCTTGTTCAGGATGTCGCGCGCAAAGCGGGTGGTGTCGTCCAGTCCCGGGTTGGTGCCTTGCTGCAGGGCCTTGGTCCAGGAACCGTCCAGGGTGGCCTGCGTGGGCGGGCCGTAGCTGCTCGTGAACTTGTTGTACTGGTGGGTCTCGGTCGCCTCGGCCACGATCTTGCGCGACTCTTCCTGCAGATTGCTGCGTTCGTCCGCGGCATCGTTTTGCAGGACCTGCATCTCGGCCAGCGTCTGCTTTTGCTCATCCTTTTGCCGGTGGGTGCGTTTGTGCGTGACCTCCCGGCGCTCACCGCGCATCACGTTTTCTATGCGCGCGATCTCTCCGCTCTGGTAGCGCAGCAGGCGCTGGCGCACCATCTGCAGGTCGCCAATGGCATAGGGTTCGATCCAGCCTTCAGGTGCCACGGGCGGAGATCTGTCTGCGGCGCGGGCCGGTGGCAAAGGAAACACCGGCGCCGGCAGCACCACGGTGGCCTCGCGCAGCGACGCAATCTGCGCTGCATTGATGGAGGCCGGCTGCGGGGCCGCTGGCGCAGCGCCCGTGGCGGTGTTGGCCCCAACATCGGGCCGCCATGCCACCTCAATCAGGTGGGCCAGCCGCAAGGTGTGAGTCAATCCGCCGAGCAAGGCTGTGTCATACCCCAGGGTGATCACCAGGGCGAAGTAACTCTGCCAGACCCTGTCCAGAGCCTGCAGGTAGCTTTCGGACTCCAGGTAGTCCCAGGTCAGGGCGTACCGGTGCAGCAACTGCGTGACTTGCACATGCGCAGCCGCCAACCATTCCAGCGGCTTGTCATGCGGCAGGGGCAGCTGCGCCAGCAAGGATGCAAACTGGCCGATGGGTCCAAGGAAGTGGTCCAGGTCTCCGATGAAGAGCCCCTGGTAGGGGGCGTCTCCGTCAATGAAACGCAGCGCCAGGGACTGCATGGCTTCGCGGCCTTGGTTGCGCGCTGCTACCAGTCCTTCAAAAAAGCTGCCATCCGGCGGGCTTGCCCCGGCGTACTGGACAAAGCCATACAAAAGGTCCGAGGCCGTGATCTTGGGCCAGCGGCGCACGTACACATAAGGAAACAGCTCCTCCGCATGGCTGTGGAGGACGGGCAATGGCTCGACCGGATCGACCGGCGGGGCCGGCACCACCGGCGTGGGAGCGGGTGGCCGCGGACCGGGAGGCTGGGGGGGTGGAACGGGGCCGCGCATGGGGCACGCAGCCATGATGCCTTCGAAGTGGTGGTCATCCGCTTGCCCCCGCATTCCGTAGTGGATGTCTGCAAAGATGGCTGTGTTGGGAACGCCATCGATGTGCACCGGCGTTTTCTGCTGCAGGTAGCCCGACACATAACAGCCCGAGGAAAACTTGAATTCAAAGGGCTGTGCGGGCCAGTGTCTGGTGACGGTGACCCGTTGGATCTCGGAATCGCCCGAACCGCAGGACACACTGGCGCAGGAAGGAACATCGTCGTGGGGCGCACGGTTGATGGTGATGTCGAAGACCAGGCAGCCATCCATGGCGCTCCATCTTCTTTGGACCATTTCGTTCACGGCATGCTTCCTGGGTGGACTGCAAAGGCTGCGAAGCATCGGCGCAGGGGGGCTCAACAGCCCCCCGCGCCGACGCTCCGCTTCAGCACATCACAATGTTTTCGAGGTTGAACGCGAACGGCGTGGAGTTGGCGCCAGGGCCACCACCGGTCATCACGATGTCCGCGCTGGCAATGCCCAGCAACGACAGCTCGGTGTTGATATTGGAGATGATGGCCGAGTTCATGACCTGGCCCTGCACGACCTGGGAGGCCACGCCAATCCAGATGGTGGGCTTGAACTCGAACACCGCCTTTTGCTGGGGCGCGATGGAGGTCTTGATGGCCAGGAGCTTCCCGTCCTTGTAGCAGCTGGCGTTGATCGCCCCCTTGGGCAGCGCGTTGAGCACCTGCACTTCCTTGGAGCTGGTGCCGCTACCGGCGCGCACGAGTCGGTCGCCGGAAGTCGTCAGGCTCATCTGGAACAGCTCGCCGTTCTGGGCGTCCAGCTGCGGCGTGTAGTTGCCGTAGCTGTCGCTGGCCCCCACCTGCATGCCCATGGGGAACGTGAACGGATGGTTGTCGCCCTGGCCACAGTACTTGATGACCTGCCAGGCCACCGCCAGCTCGTCGAAATTGGTAGCGACATTCTTCTGGAAGATCACGACCTCCGAGTTGTTCGTGTCGTTGGAGTTGTTGATGAAGTTGAGTTGAACGCCCATGAGTTTCTCCTGTTGGTGGAAGTGATGGCAACGCGCATGCGTTGCCCGTTTGCCCCCGGCCTTGCAGCCCGGAAGGCGAACCCTGTGGGTGCAGACCTGCCCGAACGGTCAGCTCTGCACGATGTTCTCGAGATTGAATTCGTAGGGCGTGGAGCCCTCGCCCGGCCCGCCGCCCGACATCACGATGTCCGCACTGGCAATGCCCAGCAGTGACAGCTCGGTGTTGACACTGCTCATGACGGCAGAGCTGATCGCCGTGCCCTGCGCAATCTGGGAGGCCGCCCCAATCCAGAGCACCGGCTGGTACTGGAAAACCGCCTTCTGGCCCGGCGTGACGGCCGTCTTCATGCCCACCATGCGGCCATCCCTGAAGATGCAGACATTGACAGCGCCTTGGCCCAGGTCGTTGAGCACATCAAGTTCATTGGAGGCGCTGGCCGGACCCACATGCCGCAGGCGCCGGGCACCCGATGCGGTGGACTCCAGCCGGAGCATCTGCCCGTTTTCTGCGGGCACGCGGGGTGAAAAATTGCCGTACTCATCGGAAACCGCCACCTCGAAACCCGCCGGGAAGACAAAGGGGTGGTAGCAGTCCCGTCCGCAGAACCGGATCACCTTCCAGGCGATTGCCAGCGAGGCCATGCTGGTGAGCTGGTTCTTCTGATACATCACCACCTCCGACCTATTGCCGTCGCGGGACTGGTTCACAAATCGCAGCTTGATATCCATGGGGACTCCTACCTGATGTCCTGTCGCTGGGTTGCTTTGCACTGCGTTTTGAAGCAGTGATGCGACTGTAGGCATGCCCCAAAAGCAAAGCGATTACAGACAATTACAGGCAGGAAGCCCCTCCGAAGGCGCGCGCTGGCGCCACGGCAGATGACCGCATTTCGTGGGAACGGATGGTAGAAGCGCTGGCATCCCTGCAAATCTTGCTATACTCGCAGGCTTCGACACACAGGAGAGGTGGCAGAGTGGTCGAATGTACCTGACTCGAAATCAGGCGTAGTGGCAACACTACCGTGGGTTCGAATCCCACCCTCTCCGCCACTGACAAAGCCCTGATGCTATTTCATCGATAGCACAGGGCTTTTTCTTTGGGGCTGTCTTGAACGGGTAGGGCGTCTCCGCGCCGCCCGCGGCCGTCTGCCCTCAGCTTCTCTGGCGCACGAGGTGCTGAGGCCCCAGTTCGCTGCAGCTGGTGGCGCCAAGCATGGCGAGGTTGCGATCGACCTCCTCGCGCAACAGGGTGATCGCGTGAAGCACCCCGGCCTCACCGGCCACGGCGGCTGCGTAGTTGAACGGGCGGCCCACCAGAACCAGGCGCGCGCCCAGCGCGATGGCCTTGAGAACGTCGGAGCCGCGCCGAAAGCCCCCGTCCACCAGCACCGGGTAACTCGGGCCCACGGCCGCGACCACGTCTTCCAGCACGCGCATGGGCGATACGGCGCCGTCGAGCTGGCGCCCTCCGTGGTTGGACAGCACCACGCCGTCGGCCCCGGCACGCTGCGCCTGCAGCGCGTCCTCCACGCTGAGCAGCCCCTTCACGACCAAGGGCCCCTTCCAGCGGCGGCGAATGGCTTCGATGTGGCGCCAGCTCAGATGGTCGCGCGCCGAGAAGTCGCGCAGGACCGTGGACGAAACGATGGGCGCGCCGCGTGTGGCAAACGAATTCTCAAAATGCGGCATGCCATGGCGCAGCAGCGTGCGCACGAAGGTACTCACCATCCAGCGCGGCCGCACCAAGCCGTCCCAGGCAAGGCGCAGGCTGGGGCGCAAAGGGGTGGAGAAACCCGTGCGGATGTTGTTCTCGCGGTTGGCAGAAATGGGGATGTCCACCGTGACGACGAGGGTGCAGAAGCCCGCACGCTCCACGCGGTCGATGAGCGCGTCGATGCGTGCCTGATCGCCGGGCAGATAAGCCTGGAACCAGGTGCCCGGGCTTTCGCGGGCCACCTCCTCCATTGGAACCAGCGAAGTGCCGCTCATCACGGATGCGATACCCATTCGCCGCGCCGCGCGCGCCAGCACCAAATCGCCTCGGTAGGTGGACAGCGCGTTGATACCCATGGGCGCGATGCCGAACGGGCTGCTGTAGCTTTCGCCAAACAGCTCCACGGATTGCGACCGTTGCGATACGTCGCGCAGGACCCGCGTCACGAAGGCGAAATCCCCAAAAGCCGCGCGGTTGTCGCGCAGCGAGGCGTTGTCCTCTGCCGCGCCGGCGATGTACCCGAAGATGGGCCGGGGCAGGCGCCTGCGCGCGGCCTCCTCGAAGTCGTGCAGCGACAGCATGCGCCGCAATACGGCAGGCGGGCGCGGCGAAGGGATGGGTGGCGTGGCAGTGGTGGTGATGGGCATGGCTCGTGCTCGTTGCGAGGATGAATCAGCACCAATGTAGATTTCCAGTTCGGTGAATGAAAGCGGAATATTTAGAATGATTTTGTTCTCTTTCTTGCAACCATTTCTCCCATGCCCCACCCCTCCGTCAAACAGCTGGAAGCCTTCTGGTGGGCGGCCACCTGCGCCAACTTCGCCACGGCAGCAGAACGGGTGCACCTGTCGGTCTCGTCGCTGTCCAAACGCATTACGGAGCTGGAATCCACTCTGGGCCAGCCGCTGTTCGACCGCAGCGGGCACCGTGCCGTGCTCACCGAGGCGGGTGAGCGCCTGCTGCCAGCCGCACTGGACGTACTCAACGCCATGGCGATGCTGGGCCACGCGCTGAACACCCGCGAGGAACTGGCGGGCCATTGCCGCTTTGGCGTGGGCGACCTCTCCGCGCTCACCTGGCTGCCCACCTTTGTGGCGGCCGTGCGGCGCACGCACCCGCGCCTGGCCCTGGAACCCAGCGTGGATGTGGGCGGGGTACTGGAGCGCCGCCTGGACGACGGCGAACTGGACTTCGCCGTGATCGCAGGACGCTCGTCGCGCAGCACGCTGCTGTCGCAGCTTGTCGGCGCCGCGCGCTTCGCATGGGCGGTGTCCCCCAGCCTGCCGGGCGCCACCCGCCTGGGCATCAAAGCGCTGCTGCAACGGTACCCACTGGTCACGCTGCCGCCCGGCGCGGGCACCACACGCCTGCTGGACGACTGGTTGCTGGCCCAGGGGGTTACCGCCCGCGAGCACATCCTGTGCAACAGCCTGGGGGCCGTGGCAGGCATGCTGCGTGCGGAAGTAGGCGTGGGATTTCTGCCCTCGGGATGGGTGGGGCCGCTGGGCTTGCGGCCCCTGGGAGCGCGCACCCCGCTCGCGCCGCTGCAGTACAGCTTCCAGTGGCGCCGGGGCGACGCGCGGGCATTGATCCCGGCCATGCAGCGCCTGGTGCAGGCGGAGGTGGATTTTTCGGCGCCGCCTGTACTAGGACTGGCAGCTTGAGAGCCCGGCGCCTTCGCGCAGGTAAGCCAGCGCCTGATCGAAGCTCCCTTGAAACGCAGTACGCCCAGCGCGGCTCTCGCGCTGGTAGGCGTACATGGGGTCGTAGTAATACTGCAGCAGCGCCGCGATCCAGTCGCGGTGCTGCTCCACATCGCCGTGCGCCTTCTGCCGGGCCAGGGCATGGAGCATCGTCCCGCGCAGCATCAGGTGCCGGTCTCCCCCCAGGCGCTTGTGCAGTTTGTCCAGGCTTTCCAGCAAACGGGCGGAGAACGCTTCCACCCCCTGCACCTCGCCCTGCACAGCGCAAAAATCGGCGCACTGCGCCACCACGTAGTCCCGCAGGATGCGCTCGACCCTGGCTTCAAAGGGCTCCTCGACATGAACCATCGGGGCCTGCTCCAGGCACAGCCTCAGCTCCAGCGGCACGGCGCAGCGTCCCACATGGCGACCCTCATCCTCGACGATAAACAGCTGCAGCCCTGCTGCGCGCTTCTTGAGAATGTCGATGGCCAGCCGGTTCTCGAAATCAATCTGCGCGGGCTGGGCACTCACACGCTGGCCAAAGCTGGAACCCCGGTGGTTCGCATGCCGCTCCAGGTCCAGCCCGTTCGCCAGTTGCGCAATCAACTCGGTCTTGCCAGTGCCGGTGAGCCCACCGAGCACGACAAAACGGCACTCCCGCGCCGCAGCCTGCGTGGTCTGCAGCAGAAAGCTGCGCATGGCCTTGTAGCCCCCTTGCACGCGCGGGTAGGCAATGCCCGCCTCGGTCTGCAGCCACTGCTGGGTGATCTGGGAGCGCAAGCCGCCCCGAAAGCAGTACAGCGCGCCCTGGGGACGGGCCTTGGCGAACGCCGCCCATGCCGCGATGCGGCTGCGCTTGGTGTCGCCGGACACCAGTGCGTGCCCCAGCGCAATGGCCGCCTGCTGGCCCCGCTGCTTATAGCAGGTGCCTACCTGCTGACGCTCGCTGTCATTCATCAGCGGCAGATTGACCACGCCGGGAAATGCGCCCTGCGCAAACTCCACGGGCGCTCGCACGTCCATCATTGGCACGTCGTTCAGAAAGATGTGCCGGAAGTCGGCGATTGTCTCCACGTCAGTTCACCACCACGGCAAAGGGCTGGCGCGCTGTCAAGCGGCCAATCGGCTCCAGCTGGAGTCCGCAGCCTTGCGCCGCCGCCAGGAACGCTTGCTCGCCTTCGGGCGACACGGCCACCAGCAAACCCCCGCTGGTCTGCGGGTCGCACAGCAGCTGCTTTTGCGATTCGCCCAGCGGCGCGATCCTGGCGCCATAGCTGTCGAAGTTGCGCTGGGTGCCGCCAGGCACGCAGCCTTCGGCCAGGTAGTGCTCCACACCGCTCAGGCGTGGCACCGCGGCGTAGTCGATGATTGCGGTCAGCCCGCTGCCATCAGCCATCTCGACCAGGTGGCCCAGCAGGCCAAAGCCTGTGACATCGGTCATGGCACGCACGCCCTCCAGCTTGCCAAAGTGGCTACCAGGCTGGTTGAGGGCGCACATCAGGTCGCGCGCGCGGCCCACGTCCTGGGGCTGGAGCTTGGATTTTTTCTCGGCCGTGGTGAAGATGCCGATTCCGAGCGGCTTGGTGAGGTAGAGCCGGCAGCCTTCCGTCCCCGTGTCGTTGCGCTTCATGTGGCGCCGCTGCACCACGCCCGTCACGGCCAGGCCGAAAATCGGTTCGGGCGCATCGATGGAATGTCCTCCCGCGAGTGGAATCCCGGCCGCATCGCATGCCGCCCGCCCGCCGCGCACCACCTCGCGCGCCACCTCCGGCGGCAGCAGGTTGACGGGCCAGCCCAGGATGGCAATCGCCATCAGCGGGTCGGCTCCCATGGCGTAGATGTCGCTGATGGCGTTGGTGGCGGCGATGCGCCCGAAGTCGAACGGATCGTCCACGATGGGCATGAAGAAGTCGGTGGTCGAGACCACGCCGCGTTCGTCGTCCAGTGCGTACACGGCCGCGTCGTCGCGCGAGGCATTGCCCACCCACAGGCGCGGGTCCAGGTTCTGGGCGCCGCTGCCCGCCAGGATCACGTCGAGCACCTTGGGGCTGATCTTGCAGCCACATCCCGCGCCGTGGCTGTATTGCGTGAGGCGGATGGGAGCGCCGGGGGAGGCGATGCCGAGAAGAGGTTCGGGAGACGTCATGGCTCCATTGTCCCGAAACGGCCGGCCCCTGACATTGCGGGGCCGCAAAAGCACCAGGGCCTGCCCACGCATTGGATTTGCGTGGGCAGGCTCTGCGGGGTGCGCCTGGCCAATATCGATCCGGACGCAACACGTGGCCGATCAGGCCGTGGGGCTCAGCTCCGACACTCCACCCATGTAGGGGCGGAGAACGGCCAGAAACTCGACGGTTCCATCCGCACGCTGATGGTTGTAGTTCCGGCACGCTTCGCTTAACTTTCGCGTTGCGAAAGTGAGCCTACACAGAAACTATCCGCTCAGGTCGGAGCAAGCTCCGACACTCCGCCCATGTAGGGGCGGAGAACGGCCGGAACCTCGACGGTTCCATCCGCACGCTGATAGTTTTCCAGCACCGCCACCAGCGTGCGGCCCACGGCCAGGCCCGAGCCGTTCAGCGTGTGCAGCAGTTCGTTTTTGCCTTGGGCGTTCTTGAAGCGGGCCTGCAGGCGTCGCGCCTGGAAGGCCTCGCAATTGCTCACCGAGCTGATCTCGCGGTAGGTGTTCTGCGCGGGCAGCCACACTTCCAGGTCGTAGGTCTTGGCGGCGCCAAAACCCATGTCGCCCGTGCACAGGCTCATCACGCGGTACGGCAGACCGAGCTTTTGCAGCACGGCTTCGGCGTGGCGCGTCATTTCTTCCAGCGCGTCGTAGCTCTTGTCGGGGTGCACGATCTGCACCATCTCGACCTTGTCGAACTGGTGCTGGCGGATCATGCCGCGCGTATCGCGGCCATAGCTGCCGGCTTCGGAGCGGAAGCACGGCGTGTGGGCCGTGAGTTTGATAGGCAGGTCAGACTCGGCCACCACCACGTCGCGCACAAAGTTGGTCAGTGGCACTTCGCTGGTGGGGATGAGGTACAGGGCCGCGTTGTCCGGCACGGGCTCGCCGTCCTGGCCGCCCTTCTTGGCGGCGAAGAGGTCACCCTCGAACTTGGGCAGCTGGCCCGTGCCCTTGAGCGAGTCGGCGTTCACGGCGTAGGGCACGTAGCACTCGGTGTAGCCATGCTCCTGGGTCTGCACGTCCAGCATGAACTGGCTGAGCGCGCGATGCAGGCGGGCGATGGAGCCCTTCATCACGGTGAAGCGCGAGCCCGAAAGCTTGACGCCCATGTCGAAGTCCAGGCCCAGCGGTGTGCCCACATCCACATGGTCCTTCACTTCGAAATCGAACTGGGCAGGCGTGCCCCAGCGGCGCACTTCGACATTGCCAGATTCGTCGCTGCCCACGGGCACGCTTTCGTGCGGCAGGTTGGGCACGGCCACCAGCATGGCCAGCAGCTCGGACTGGATCTGCTCCAGGCGGGCGGCGTATTGTTCCAGCTCCACCTTGCCTGCGGCCACCTGGGCATT
>Ga0307408_100000295_pt1 | contig 48475 bp, 44 predicted proteins | sample 322Cmetagenome_FD_202116 | JGI IMG/M metagenome (GOLD analysis project Ga0307408, IMG submission 202116) | Maize rhizosphere microbial communities from greenhouse at UC Davis, California, United States - 322HYB-C-3 | ecosystem: Host-associated > Plants > Roots > Rhizosphere > Soil | place... | reverse complement strand
GGCCTGTCATTGGTTTGGCGCCAAACAAGCAGCTATGTATCTATAAAAACTGGCTTAATCTTGTCCAGCAAGCACTTGCTGGATGCAAACTGAACGAAATTGAAAGTGTTTTCATAGGTACAAGTTTGCGTTTTTATCGAATTGCGTAAAGTGGAACGCATGATGTGGGAGTGTGTGAGTAGAATCCTGTGACAACAAGGACAACGTTTAGCCTTAGGTGCATCCTGATTCGCCCTAAGCGCTACAAGCCAATAATGGACACGGGGAAACAATAACGAGAAAAATACTATGACTTCTATTATGACTAAAGAACTCGACAGCGCTTATTTGGACAACAGTGGCGACGACGCCGAACGTAAATACCGTGCCCCGGCTTTGGAGAAAGGCCTGGACATTCTTGAATTGCTCGCGCGCAATTCATCGCCTATGACGACCTCGCAAATGGCCGCTGCGCTCGGGCGTTCGGTAAGCGAACTCTTCCGTATGGTGCTTGCACTTGAGTATCGCGGGTTCATCACCCAGATGCCCGATGGCCGCGACGGCTATATGCTCACTAACAAACTCTTCACCCTCGGCATTTCCCAAGGTACGGCCAAAACCCTGCTGGAAGTCGCCCTGCCGGTGATGAAGGAGCTGACCCGCGAGCTGGGCCAATCCTGCCATTTGGTGGTGCCGTCAGGTGACCAGATTGTGGTGGTGGCCCGTCTTGAGAGCCCGATGGACCTCGGTTTCTCCGTGCGAGTCGGTTATCGCCGCCGCCTGATTGATACCAACTCAGGAGCTTTGCTCTACGGATTTGCTACCCCCGATGTACAAGCAGGTTGGCTGCCGCTGCTATCGGCAACGGTGGATCTGGAGCGCATCGAGCGCTTCCTCGCCAAGGCGCGCAAAGGGGTGGATCAGGGCTATATCCAGCTCGCGAGCGACTTTGTGGATGGCGTGACCGATTTCTGTGTGCCGATCATCGGTGTCCACGGCGCAGCAGCGGTATTGATCATCCCTTTTATCCATATCAAGTCCCAGTCGATTAGCACTGAACGTGTACTGGAGCGCCTGCTGCAAGCGTCAGATAAGATCTCGCAAGGGCTTATCGATTGACCATCTTGTTAATCCGTTCAAAAGCCGACTCCTGCAGTCGGCTTTTTTATGGTTTTCCAAGAAAAAGTCTAAATAACCATATGTGCTTTTTTGTTGGGTTCAGCTAGAATAATTTTTATTGGCAATATCTGTTTTAATAATAAAAAGAGGTTGTGTGGGCAAGGTCAATCTTCTTCCAATGCGTACTTTTGGCCGCAGCAATCTCCCTATCTCCTTATTGGGCTTTGGCGCTGCCCCCATTGGCAACCTATATCAACCCTTAACCGATGCCCAAGCGAACAGCGCAGTGCAATCGGCACTGGATTCCGGCATTCGCTATTTTGATACCGCGCCTCATTACGGCTTTGGCCTGAGTGAAACGCGTTTGGGTGCTGCACTCGCCAAGGCCGCTGTGACTGAGCCAGTGATTGTCTCGACCAAAGTAGGGCGCCTGTTGGTACCCAGTACATCCAAAGCTTCTGTGCGTCACGGTTTTGCCGATGCTCCGCCACTGGAGCCGCAATTTGATTACAGCTACGACGGGGTGATGCGCTCCTTTGATGCCAGCCTTAAACGCTTGCAGCGTACCCACATTGATATATTGCTCGCCCATGATCTAGGGCCGCTGACCCATGGCGCCGACCACCCGGCGCGCTTTCGCGAATTTATGGAGGGCGGCTACCGCGCTATGAGCGAGTTGAAAGCAGCAGGGCAAGTTACTGCGATTGGCTTGGGCACCAATGAATGGCAAATCTGCGAGGCGGCGTTAAAACACGGCGATTTTGATGGCTTCTTGTTGGCTGGCCGCTACACCTTGCTTGAGCAGGGAGCCTGCGAAACATTCCTGCCGCTCTGCGCCAGGCGCGGTGCGTCGGTCATTCTCGGTGGTCCGTTTAATTCCGGAATTTTGGCGACCGGTGTGAAAAGTGCGGATATCGCCAGCGGCAAAACTCCGCTGCACTACAACTATGAACCTGCGCCGCAAGCGATTATTGATCGTGTTGCACAGCTTGAATCTGTATGCGAAGAATTTGCTGTACCGCTCGCTGCGGCTGCGCTGCAGTTTCCGGCTGCGCATCCACAAATTTGTTCGGTATTGGCAGGGCTGGCGAGCGAGGCGCAAGTGCTGCAATCACTGGCATGGATGAAGACCCCAATTCCCGATGAGCTATGGCAGCGCCTGCGCGAGTGCGAATTATTGCACCCGGCTGCGCCCACACCGGCTTAATTTCTATAGCTGTTTTTTATTTTTCAGGATTAGGTATGACGCAAACTGCTGATCCAGTTGCACCACAACACGCTGTGCTTTCGCCAGTGATACTGCTTCACCCGGACGACAATATTCTGGTGTGCGTAAAGCAGATCCATAGCGGCGATGCGCTATCAATTGATGGCGAAATAATTACCAGCCAAATTGACATCGCTGTCGGCCACAAAATTGCGCGCATCGCATTAAACACGGGCGATAAAGTCTATCGCTACGGCGCGCCCATTGGCTCCATGACCGATGCCGTCGCAAAAGGTGAGCACGTGCATATGCACAATATGAAAAGTGATTACATTCCCAGTCACACCCGCAGCCGTCAAAATAAAGACAGGAGTGAATCATGAATGATGCGGTAAGTTTTTCCGGTTGGCAGCGCGCCGATGGCCGCAAAGGTATCCGCAATGTGATTGTGGTGGCCTATTTGGTCGAATGCGCCCATCACGTTACGCGCAGGATTGTGAATCTCGCTGACGATATGGACGTGCATTTAATCGGCTTTCCCGGTTGTTATCCGAATCAGTATGCGTATGAAATGATGCGTGCAGTCTGTACGCATCCGAACGTCGGCGGTGCGCTCTTGGTATCGCTCGGCTGTGAAAGTATGAATCGCGAAAAATTATTGACTGAAATTCGCGCGAGTGGCCGCCCTGCAGAATTATTGGTTATTCAGGAGGCGGGCGGCACCAAAAGCACGATTGAATTAGGTTTGGCTGCAGTAAAACGTTTGCAAAGCGAAGCCGCAAAAGTTGCGCGCGTGCCTATGTATTTAAACGAATTAATTGTGGGGACTATTTGTGGCGGTTCCGATGGCACCAGCGGTATTAGCGCTAACCCGGCAGTCGGACGCTGTTTTGATGCATTGGTTGCCGCTGATGCGATTTGTATTTTTGAAGAGACCGGCGAATTAATCGGTTGCGAAACCATTATGGCGGACCGCGCCATCACTCCGGAATTAGGAGCGGAAATTGAAGCCTGTGTTGCCAAGGCGGAACACTATTATCGTGTGATGGGGTTCGGCAGTTTTGCGCCGGGCAATGCCGATGGCGGCCTCACTACGCTGGAAGAAAAATCCATGGGTGCCTATTCCAAATCCGGTTCATCACCGATTAGTGGATTAATTAAACCCGGTGATATTCCGCCCGCCGGTGGTTTGTATTTATTGGATGTAGTGCCCGACGGCGAACCGCGTTTTGGTTTTCCGAATATTTCTGACAACGCTGAAATTATCGAATTAATTGCTTGCGGTTCGCACGTGATTTTATTTACTACCGGTCGTGGCTCTGTTGTTGGTTCGGCAGTTTCTCCGGTAATAAAAATCTGCGCCAATCCCGAAACCTATCGCCGCTTGGCGGGGGATATGGATGTCAATGCAGGACGCATTCTGGAAGGTGAAGCGACCCTTGATCAAGTGGGAGAAGAAATTTTGCAACATGTTATCGATGTTGCTTCGGGTGAGCGCAGTGTGTCAGAAGAGCTTGGGCATCAGGAATTTATTTTAACCTACAAAGCCTTTGAGCCGATTGGCCCGAGTTGTTTGCCGGTGAGACAAATCCAATGAGACAAAAACGATGAAACGTCTTGAAGGTAAAACCGCATTAATTACTGCTGCCGCTCAGGGCATCGGTCGCGCGAGTGCAGAATTATTTTCCGCCGAAGGTGCGCGTGTGATTGCAACGGATATTAATGTCGCGGCTATGAAAGAATTGATCGGTTGTGAAATTTATGGCCTTGATGTGCTGAAGCCGCTGGATATCCAGCAGCTCAGCGAACAAATCGGCAATATCGATATTTTATTTAACTGCGCCGGTTATGTGCACACAGGAACTATTTTGGAATGCGATGAAAAAGATTGGAATTTTTCATTCGATTTAAACGTAAGTTCCATGTACCGCATGATCCGCACGTTTTTGCCGGGTATGATCGAAAAGGGCGGCGGTTCGATTATCAATATGTCATCCGTCGCCAGTTCCATTAAAGGCGCACCCAATCGTTTTGCCTATGGCATGACCAAAGCGGCAGTGATTGGTATGACCAAAGCCGTCGCCGCCGACTTTGTAACACAAGGCATTCGCTGCAATGCAATTTGCCCCGGCACTGTACAAACACCATCGTTGGAGCAGCGCTTGCACGCGACCGGTGATTATGAAACAGCGTATAAAAACTTTGTTGCACGCCAACCCATGGGGCGTTTAGGCACTGCGCGAGAAATGGCAGAGCTGGCGCTTTATCTGGCGAGCGACGCATCGGCATTTACCACCGGCACCATCAATGTAATTGATGGTGGTTGGAGCAATTAATTTTTTTGGAATCTTTTTATGAAATTACTTCGTTACGGCAACCCAGGGCAAGAGCGTCCGGGAATTTTGGACAGCAATGGCAAGGTGCGTGAATTGGGTTCGGTGGTTTCCGATATTAACGGCAAAACCCTGAGCGAAGAATCGCTAAAAAAAATTGCGAGTCTGGATATAAATTCACTGCCATTAGTGAATGAATCTGTGCGCATTGGTGCCTGTGTTAATAACGTCGGAAAATTTATTTGCATAGGGTTGAACTATGCGGATCACGCTGCCGAGTCAGGTGTTGCCGTGCCATCGGAACCTGTGGTCTTTATGAAAGCCACCAGTGCGATCACTGGCCCGAACGACAATATTATAAAACCGCGTAACTCCACTAAACTCGATTGGGAGGTCGAGTTAGGCATCGTCATCGGTAAACACGCGAGCTACGTTGAACTGGATGAGGCGATGGATTATATCGCCGGTTATTGCATCATTAACGATGTATCGGAACGCAACTTTCAATTGGAGCGCCCAGGTGGCCAGTGGGATAAAGGCAAAGGCTGCGATAGCTTCGGCCCAATCGGCCCCTATCTGGTAACCAAAGATGAAGTTGCCAATCCGCTCAATTTACATTTGTGGCTTAAAGTAAACGGCAAAACTTTCCAGAATGGCTCTACCGATCAAATGGTATTTGGCCCACAATTTTTAGTGTACTACCTCTCCCAATTTATGAGTTTGCAACCCGGCGATGTTATTAGCACAGGTACACCACCCGGTGTTGGCCTCGGCCAAAAACCACCAATCTATTTGAATGAAGGTGATGTGGTGGAGTTGGGAATAGAAGGAATGGGAATGCAGAAGCAGGTTGTGATAAACGCAAAATAAAATTAAAGAGAATGCCTCTAATGAAAACACTCCATAAATTCGCGGCTCTCGGTCTTATAGTCGCCGCTATCTGTTCGACAAGCTATTCCGCTCACGCCGAACAAAAAACCAATATCAAACTCTGGCCAAAAGTCGAATCGCCGATAAAAGACTCGGCCGAGTTCAATGCAAAAATTGAAAGTATTTTGCAAAGCATGACGCTCGAAGAAAAAGTCGGGCAGATTATGCAGGCGGAAATCCAAACCGTTACGCCCGAGGATATTAAAAAATACCATTTGGGTTCGGTATTAAACGGTGGCGGTTCCATGCCCAATCGCATCGACAATGCCAAACCAAAAGACTGGGTTGAGTTTCTCGATGCACTTTATATTGCATCAATGGACACCAGTGATGGCAAACAAGCCATCCCGATTTTCTGGGGCACTGATGCTGTTCACGGCCACAACAATTTAACCGGTGCAACACTCTTTCCGCACAATATTGGCTTGGGTGCAATGCACAATGCTGAATTGATTCGTCAAATCGGTGCGGCCACTGCTAAAGAAGTGCGCGCGACCGGCACTGAATGGGTGTTCGCACCTACATTAGCTGTTGCACAAAATGATCGCTGGGGTCGCACTTACGAAAGTTATTCGGAAGATCCAACGCTTGTCGCTGATTATGCAACAGTAATGGTGGAAGGCTTGCAAGGTAAACCCAATACTAAAGAGTTTTTAGCGGCTGATCGTGTAATCGCCACCGCCAAACATTTTCTCGCCGACGGTGGCACTGAAGGTGGCGATGACCAAGGCAACGCGCGTATTACAGAAAAAGAATTAATTAAGATCCACAACGCCGGTTATGTGCCTGCGCTGGAAGCCGGTGTGCAAACCGTGATGGCCAGTTTCAGCGAATGGAACGGCGAAAAAATGCATGGCAATAAATATTTGCTCACCGACGTGTTAAAAAATCGCATGGGTTTTGATGGCTTGGTAGTAGGTGATTGGAACGGCCACGGCCAGGTTCCCGGCTGTACGAATGATTCTTGTGCGCAAGCCATTAACGCCGGTATCGATTTGCTCATGGTGACTTACGATTGGAAGGCCATGATTGAAAATACACTGAAACAAGTAAAAGCCGGTGAAATTTCACAAGCGCGTTTGGATGATGCGGTGCGTAGAATCCTGCGTGTAAAAATGCGTGCAGGCTTGTGGGATAAAAAACCGTCTGACCGTGCGTTTGCGGCAGACCAATCAGTCGTAGGCAGCGCTGCGCATCGCGCGATTGCACGTCAAGCTGTGCGCGAAAGTCTGGTGTTATTAAAAAATGCCAATAAGGTATTGCCGATAAATCCATCCAAAACCATTTTGGTTGCCGGTGACGGTGCGGACAATATCGGCAAACAAGCCGGTGGTTGGAGTGTGTGGTGGCAGGGTGTTGCTGATGCAAAAGAAAATTTCCGTTTTCCTGGTGCTACCTCCATTTATAGCGGTATAAAAACGGCAGTCGATGCGGCAGGTGGAAAAACACTGTTATCGCCCGATGGTGCTTTCACGCAAAAGCCGGATGTGGCCATTGTTGTGTTTGGTGAAAATCCTTATGCGGAAGGCAGCGGAGATCGCGACACTCTTGAGTTCGAACCTGCGAAAAAGAAAAGCCTTGCGCTGCTAAAAAAATTGCAAGCGCAAGGTATTCCAGTGGTATCGGTATTTTTATCCGGTCGCCCTATGTGGGTGAATCCGGAATTAAATGCGTCTGATGCATTTGTGGCTGCTTGGCTTCCCGGTTCAGAAGGTGCGGGTGTGGCGGATGTGTTGATTGCGAAAGCGGACGGTAAAACCAATTTCGATTTTAAAGGCACCCTGTCTTTCTCCTGGCCGCAATTGCCATTGCAAGATGTATTAAATAAGCATCATAAAAATTACGACCCATTATTTAAATTGGGTTACGGTCTCACCTACAAATCCGGCAAAACTGGCCCGAAAAATTTACCAGAGCAAGTTGTTGGCGTTGCCAGTGGTGAACCACAAGACATTAAACTCTATGTGCGTCGCCCGCTTGAACCCTGGCATATTTTCATTGAGAACTATGAGCGCCAACAAATCCTCAGTGGTGCTTTTGCTGCCTTACCGAAAGGCGATGTGAAAGTACAAACTATCGATAAAGATGTGCAGGAAGATGCGCTGGTATTTGCATGGAAAGACACCTGGCGCGCGGGCATGACACTGGAGTCCGGCGGGCCATTGGATTTAACTGCCCATATGAAAACGGGCGTGCTGACGCTGGATATTAAAATCGACGAACTCGCCAAAGGCGGTGTGTCTTTCAAAATGGAATGCCAAAAAGAAGGCTGCGATCGTGTAGTCCCTTTCACTATGGCAGCACGCGAATTGGTTGGCAAAGGTTGGAAAAAAATCTATGTGCCGCTGAGTTGCTTTAAGCAGGAGCAGGATAATTTCGCTGCGACGCCCATGCCCTTTGCATTGGAAGTGGGTGGTGCAGGTGAAGTTGCTGTCGCGAATGTGGAGTTGTTAATCCAAACACCTAAAGACGTAACACTCGCTGCTTGCCCGGATTACAAAACGGTATCGGTTACTCCGGGCATGTTAAATGAGTGGTGGTCAATCGATTGGTGGCTACCGCGTCACGAACAAAAGCTGGCTGATGCAAAAGCAATAAAAGCGAAAGGTGGAAAAATCGATTTACTGTTTATTGGTGATTCCATCACCCAGGGTTGGGAAAAAGAAGGTGCCGCTGTGTGGGAAAAACACTACGCCAAACGCAATGCTTTTGCGATAGGTTTTGGCGGCGATCGCACCGAGAATGTGCTCTGGCGTTTTCAGCATGGCGCGCTGGAAAATATGTCGCCCAAGCTGGTGGTGATGATGATTGGTACTAACAATACCGGCCATCGTCATGAAAATCCGGCCACAACTGCAGCGGGGATTAAAAACCTGCTCAATGAATTGCAGCAACGTTTACCCCAAGCAAAAGTGTTGTTATTGGCGGTGTTTCCGCGTGATGAAAAACCGGATGGCCAGTTGCGTCAGATCAATAATGGTGTGAATGCGCTTATTAAAAATTATGCGGATAACAAGAAAATCTTTTTTGCGGATATCAATTCCGTATTTCTAACCAAAGAGGGTGTACTGCCAGAAGCGATTATGCCCGATTTATTGCATCCGAATGAAAAAGGCTATGAACTCTGGGCAAAAGCCCTGGAGCCGCATCTGCAGAAGCTCTTAAAGTAAACATTGAAATCGGCGCCTGGTACGCCGATTTTTTTAAGTTAAGTAATTGTTTTCGACAGATGCTTCGCTTTGCTATAAAAACGCTGGTAGAACTAAATAAAAACGGAGCGTTTGTGCGATGAGAATCCTGGGTTCAATCCTGTTGCTAATGTGCGTGAGCATTAGTGTGAGTGCCAATCAAACCAATAAGCTTTGGTATTCCCAACCTGCTGCTGTGTGGGAAGAGGCTTTGCCCTTGGGTAATGGGCGACTGGGCGCGATGGTGTACGGCGACCCTGCGCAGGAAAATATCCAATTAAATGAAAATACGTTTTGGGCCGGCGGCCCACACAACAATCTCAATCCTGCAGCATTAGAATCCCTACCGGAGATTCGTCGATTAATTGCAACGGGTGATTATCCTGCCGCTGAAGCGCTGGCTGCAAAAACCATTACCAGTCAGGGCGCCCATGGTATGCCCTATCAAACGGCCGGTAATTTACACCTGGAGTTTCCTGGCCACAGTCAGTATCAGCAATACTATCGCGAACTGGATATTGGCAACGCGCTGGTCACCACGCGCTATCAGGTAAAGGATGTCGTCTTTACACGCGAAGTTTTCAGCTCCTTTGTCGATCAAGTGATTGTAGTGAAGTTGAGTGCGAGCAAAGCAGGGCAACTTAATTTCAGTGCACACCTAACCCATCCTTCCCAAGCTGTTTTTTCGCAAGAGGATGCAAATACTCTGGCAATGCAAGTGCAATCCAAAGACCACGAAGGCATCAAAGGGCAAGTCAAGCTCGCATCGCTATTAAATGTGAGTGCAAGTGGTGGCAAACTTACGCAGCGCGATAATCGTATTCAGGTTAGTAATGCAGATTCCGTGGTGATACTGATTTCCATGGCAACCAATTTTGTTAAATATAATGATATCAGTGCAAGTGCCTTGGAGCGTTCCCGTCAGTATCTTGCACAAGCAAAACGGAATTTTGAAAATAATCAATTTGCTGCGCGTAAAACAGCACACAGCGATTTTTACAAACAGTATTTTGATCGTGTAAGCCTTGATTTGGGAAAAAGTCAATTTGTGCAGGAGGCGACTGATCAGCGAATCCGTTTATTTGCCAATCGCCATGACCCGGAATTGGCCAGCCTCTATTTCCAGTTTGGCCGTTATTTATTAATTTCTTCATCGCAACCCGGCGGCCAGCCAGCGAATCTCCAAGGCTTATGGAATCATCGGCAAGATCCACCTTGGGATAGCAAATACACACTCAACATTAATGCTGAGATGAATTACTGGCCAGCTGAAATTACTAACTTGAGTGAGTTGCATGAACCGCTGATTACCATGACCAAAGAGTTGGCGATAACCGGGCAAGAGAGCGCTAAAACCATGTATGGCGCGCGCGGTTGGATGGCGCACCATAATACTGACATTTGGCGCATTACCGGCGGCGTTGATTGGACATGGGGTTCATGGCCTACCAGTAATGCCTGGTTGAGCCAGCATTTGTGGGAAAAATATTTATACACGGGTGACAAAAAATATTTAGCCGATGTTTATCCGGTAATGAAATCCGCGGTGGAATTTTTTGAAGATTTTTTAATTGAGTCGCCCAACAAAAAATGGCTCATAGTATCGCCTTCAATGTCTCCGGAAAATGCACCCAAGGCGACGGGTACAAAAATCGCGGCGGGTGTAACTATGGATAATCAACTCTTGTTTGATTTATTCAGCAATACTATCGCTGCTGCAAAAATTCTGGGTGAAGATAAAAAACACATTCCAGTGTGGGAGAAAACACTCTCTCGGTTACCTCCAATGCAAATTGGCAAATACCATCAACTACAGGAGTGGTTGGAAGATTGGGATGATCCGCAGGATCAGCATCGCCATGTCTCGCATTTGTATGGGCTTTATCCCAGCAACCAAATATCGCCCATCTATTCGCCGGAATTATTTAGCGCAGCACGGGTGAGCATGGAGCAGCGCGGCGATCCTTCCACCGGTTGGTCAATGAACTGGAAAATCAATTTATGGGCGCGCCTTCTGGATGGCGACCGCGCATTTAAATTAATGCGCGACCAAATCAAGCCGGCGCTGACGCTGGATGGCAGTGTCAATGAAAATGGTGGTACTTATCCCAATATGTTTGATGCACATCCACCGTTTCAAATTGACGGCAATTTTGGTTTTACCTCGGGCATGGCTGAAATGCTCGCGCAAAGCCACGATGGTGCTGTGCACTTGTTACCAGCATTACCACAAGCCTGGCCTGAGGGCGAAGTAAAAGGTTTGGTGATGCGCGGCGGTTTTGTAGTGGATATGCGCTGGGCTGAAGGCCAGATTAGGGAATTAAAAATACATTCGCGCCTCGGCGGCAATTTGCGTTTGCGCACGCATTCGCCTTTGCCGGTTATGAAAAAAATTAAAAATAAAAACGCGCGTGGTGAAAACCCTAACCCGTTCTATCGCCATGCGCGGGTTAAAGTGCCGTTAAAAAACACGGCCAAAGTGTTGCCGCAGTTGTCGCTGGCAAATACCTATCTGATTGATGTCCCAACCCAAGCAGGGCAGGATTATGTGTGGCATAGCAAACAATAGTGTTAATGTTAGGTTCATCTGCCGTTGTATATAAGATGGCATTCAATCATTAACGGGGATGATTCTATGAAAAACCTATTGTCGATATTTGTAGCAGTGTTGAGCGTAGCTACCGTGCCGCTGCATGCTGAACCCATTAAAGTGGATATGGTGCCTGGCCTATGGGAAAACAAAGTTGTATGGGGCAGTGGTGGCTCCGAGGGTATTCCGGCAATACAACCCGATCAAGTGAAGTTTGCGATGGAGGAAATGAAAAAACAATTAGCCAATATGCCACCTGAACAACGTAAACAAATGGAGGCAATGATGGCGCAGTCGGGCATGAAGGTGACTGATAATGGTGTCAGTTTTAATAATAACCAAGTCGAAATATCACCTACCGGTACTAATGCAAAGCTCTGCATCACCCAAGCGCAAATTGATCGTGGGGAATTGCCAGACGATGTAAAAGGCTGTGAGTCAGTGCTAAAAAAAATCAGTGCTACTCAGTTTAAATCGTCCCATGTTTGTTCGGGCGAATATTCCGGGACTGGCGAAAGCGAAGTTACTTTTCACTCACCCAAACATTACACGGGTTCAGGCAAGATGAATCAAATGATGAATGGGGAAAAGCGTACTATGGCATTTACAATGGAAGGGAAATGGATAAGTAGTGATTGTGGTGATGTGAAGCCTGCACAATAATTTTTTAGTCATGGTAAAAATCGTTTCACTAAAAGGCACTCGCTGAAATATATTCGCGGTGCCTTTTTTATTTGTTAAGCTAGAAATTTTATTGCAACACCCAACACTGCACAAATCCCCAATACTTTCATAATACTCATCTTCCAATAAAATAATAAAGCGCTGGCGAAAATACCTATCGCTAATGCAATCCAATCAATTTGCACCAGCCAGCCTGATTCAACTCCCTGTGGCCAGAGTGTGTGATAGGCAAAAAATAATGCGAGGTTAATAATCACACCCACAATGGCCGCAGTAATTGCGGTTAGCGGCGCAGTGAAATGCAAATTCCTTTGGGTGGATTCCACTAGCGGCCCACCAGCGAGAATAAAAATAAACGAGGGTAAAAAGGTAAACCAGGTCACCAGAGTGGCTGCAATGGCGCCCGCTAAAAATAATTGCTCGGGGCCGAGAAATTGTTGGGTATAGGCACCCACAAACCCTACAAACGCGACCACCATAATTAATGGCCCGGGTGTGGTTTCGCCCAGCGCCAAACCATCCATCATTTGTGCGGGTGTCAACCATTGGTAATTAACCACTGCACCTTGGTAAACGTAAGGTAAAACAGCATAGGCACCGCCAAACGTCAGCAATGCAGCGGTGGTGAAAAACCAGGCCATTTGGGTAAAACCGTGTTGCCAACCGAAACTGGTGCCGAGCAATAACATGGGCAATATCCACAACAATAATCCGCACGCAATCACTAATAACAAGCGTGTTGTGCGGAATTTTGCATGCGCAGGTGTGGGTGTTGCATCATCGATAATCGCGGCGCCGTAATTTTTTTGGTTCGCCTGGTGTTTGGCACTGGCATTAAATAATTGCGGTGCAAATTTTCCACCTAACCAGCCGATAATCCCCGCTGCCAGCACAATCAATGGAAATGGCAGGTGCAGTGCAAAAATCGCAACAAATGCGGCAAAGGCGATGCCCCATAACCAGTTATTTTTTAAACTGCGTGAGCCAATGCGATGTGCTGCCTGTACCACGATGGCGGCTACTGCCGGTTTAATGCCGTAGAAAATCCCTGCAATTAACGTCAAGTGTCCATAAGCGATATACAGCCAGGACAGCAGGATTAAAATAAATAGCGAGGGTAAAACAAATAAAACACCGGCAATAATTCCGCCCCAGGTGCGATGCATTAACCAGCCGATATAAGTGGCGAGTTGTTGCGCCTCTGGTCCAGGCAATAGCATGCAGTAATTGAGTGCATGTAAAAAACGTTTCTCGGAAATCCAGCGGCGCTGCTCCACCAATTCCTGATGCATGATGGCGATTTGTCCGGCAGGGCCGCCAAAACTGATAAAGCCTAACTTGAGCCAAAACTTTAACGCTTGCCAGAGGCTGACCGGTGGGGGAGGTGTATTCATACTCATGCCTTGTTGTAGCTTTTTTGATAATGCACATCATAACAAGCAATTGGATTGCTCAACAGTAAGATGCGAGAGGGATGTAATCCGCTTGTCACAAAGTCGTCATATAGTGCTCCGCTTCATAGGTCGGTAGATATTTCCATTGTCTATCGACTATTCGACAATGAAAACCAGAGAGCCTTTATGTCCCCCAAATCCCACAAGCATATGCATTACAACGTGGCCTTGGTCGATAAATTATGGAATTTAAAACGTTTGTGCGAAGCCCATTTAAAAATGCACATTCCGTTAAATATGGTACTAAAGGATGAAGAATATCGCGCTGAGTTGCTAGAAAAAGCCCTGACTGCCAATGATGATGAATTGACCAAATTAGTGTGGGATGTGCGCCAGATGGAAGATTCCATTGTGACCGCTACCCACACGGGTGATGAATTCTCACCCAAAAAGAAAACACGCGGCACCATTAAACTCAATTTTATTGCGGCCGCAGCCTGTTCATTATTACTGCTCTTGAGTGGATATTTACTGCGCTCATTTTTACCGCTGGAGGCGGGCGAAGTATTTGTGTTGCAGGCGATCACTGAAACGCAGGTGAAGTCTGCTGTTAAACCACTGCAACAAGTTTACGTTCCCGGTAGCCCGGTGATACGCGCGAGCAAGCCGCTGTTCCGTGTGCATGGTTCCAACACCGTTGGTGAAAAATTAACACCGAGGTTGGTGGAATCTTATTTGATGGCGCGCGGCGCAACGGATATTAAAACCGAGCAGGGCAAGGCGCCGACTGAAAAAGCTGTTAGTGCCCAGCTGAATGGCCGTATTGAATTTATTGAAATACATGCGCATGGGTCGAGTACAGCATTTACCGATTTGCTACAGGGCAGTGCGGAGTTGGGCATGTCGTCGCGCCGCATTAAAGAGCAGGAGCGTGAATTGTTGTTGGGTAAAAATGGCGACCTGACTGAGCCGGGCAGTGAGCATATTATCGGGTTGGATGGTTTGGCCATTATTACCCATACGCAAAATCCAATTAGCCAACTTTCGATTCCGCAGTTAGTGAAAATATTTTCCGGCGAAGTGACTAACTGGTCTGAATTGGGAGGTAAAGATTTACCTATCACCCTGTATGCACGCGACGAAAATTCCGGCACCTGGGATTCATTCAAAAGTATGGTGCTTGACCCTGCAGGGGTTACCCTTACGCTTGCAGCTAAACGGTTTGAGTCCAGTACCGAGTTGTCAGATGTAGTAGCAAAAGATGAAGGTGCTATAGGTTTTATTGGTTTGCCTTATGTGCGCCGCGCAAAATTGTTGGCAATTTCCACTACCAAAACATCCAAGGCAATTTTGCCCACGCACTTTACCGTGAGCACGGAAGATTACCCACTCGCGCGCCGTTTGTATTTTTATCTGCCGCAAAAAAATATCAATTCCGATGCGGAAGACTTTGTAAAATTCAGTGCAACCGAGCGCGGCCAAAGTATCGTGGAGGATATAGGCCTGGTATCGCAAAACATTAAGACCGGCCAACCGTTTAATAATAATTTTTACCCGGAAGAAATGCGCAGCCTGACAGTGCGTTCGCAGCGGTTATCGATTAACTTTCGGTTTAAAGATGGCAGCGACGAATTGGATACCAAGAGTATTACGGACCTTGACCGCTTGGTGAAGTATGTAGAAGTCAATTCCCCCAAACGTGTGCAACTCTTTGGCTTTTCTGACAGCGAGGGAGACAAGGCACAAAATGTTGAGTTGTCGTTGCGCCGTGCCAAGGTAGTTGAGCAGCATTTGATTGCGCGTGGGATTTATCCGCTGGTAGCGCGCGGTATGGGTGAAGAGGCACCTTTGGCCAGCAGTAAATCGGAAGAGGGTCGCCGTATGAATCGCCGTGTAGAGGTGTGGATTTTATAGCTCCTCACCCCTAGTCCCTCACCCCCCGGCCCCTCTCCCAAAGGGAGAGGGGAGAAAAAGACATGCACCCTCTCCCGTTTACGGGAGAGGGCTGGGGTGAGAGCATGGATTGAGATTATTTAACTTTAAAAAATTCCATCATCTGTTGTAATTGCATCGCTTGGCTTGTGAGTTCTTCGGCGGTGGAATAAAGTTCTTCTGCAGAGGAAGAGTTTTGCTGGGTGGCGATACTGATTTGCGAAATCGCGATGGTAATTTGGTTGGCGCCCATGGTCTGTTCATCGCTTGCAGCAGAAATTTCTTGCACCAAATCAGCGGTCTTTTTAATGGCGGGGACTATTTCATCCAATAACTGCCCGGCGCTTTCCGCGAGTTTGACTGAACCTCCTGCAAGCTCACCAATTTCTTTTGCCGCTGTTTGGCTGCGGCCTGCGAGTTTGCGCACTTCACTGGCGACTACAGCAAAGCCCCGCCCGTGTTCACCGGCGCGCCCGGCTTCAATTGCGGCGTTGAGTGCGAGCAAATTGGTTTGGTAGGCAATGTCATCAATCACACTGATTTTTTGCGCAATTTTACGCATAGCTTCTACGGTGTTTTTTACTGCGCTGCCGCCGTCATTTGCTTCGCGCGCACTTTTGCTGGCGAGGCTATCGGTGACTTTGGCGTTATCGCTATTTTGTCCAATAGAGGCGGTAATTTCTTCCATGGATGCGCTGGTCTCTTCAATGCTGGCGGCCTGTTGTGTTGCCGCCTGACTCAGCGATTGTGCTGTCGCACTTAATTCTTCCGATGCGGAGGAAAGTGAATCGGCAGTGGAGCGCACATCGCCAATTATTTCCGACAGTTTGGTAACCATTTGGCGGATGGCAAACAGGATGCTGCTTTGGTCCTTGGGATCAAGCTCCACTTTTACCGAGAGATCACCTTCGGCAATGCGATAAATAACATCAGCGGTGTAATTGGGTTCACCACCTAATTGCCGCAGCAAACTGCGTGTGATGACAAAGCTGAGCAATATAGCGATGAGGATGGCGGAGCCGATAATAATGCTATTGAGCCTGAGTGTGTCGTGATAGCGTTTGGTGGAGCGTTCGTATTCTTGTTTAGCGACAGTCACCTGCAATTTATTGAGTTCCGTAAATACTTCGTTGAGTGGGTCGAAGATCGGGTAAATTCCAGTTTGGGTAAAACCGTTGATGGCCTCTACATTATTGCTGCTGTACCACTTCTGTAAATCTGCCAATTGCTGATGGGTTTTATCAATAAGCGGAGCTGCTTTTTTGATAAGTACTTTTTCTTCATCAATCAAAAAAGTAGTTAGATAATATTCCCAGAGTTTATCCGTATTGGGTAAAACCTCTTGGGTAATTTTTAGCGCTTCTTGTGTGGTCATGATGCCCTTGACGGTTTTTTGCGGGACATCAACCAGAATTAGCGCAAAGTTATCGATGACTTCTTTCAGGTCGCGCATGGGTTCAACACGATCCACGTAAACGGTATGCATGCCCTGGTTGGCATCGCTCATCCCTTTTATACCCATGGCACCGATGATGATCATAAACACCAGAAGTATGCCCGCGAGCATGGCGAGGCGCAGGGCGACTTTCATATTATTGAACATGGAGGAACTCCTTGATACGAGATCGGGCGCCGGGAGCCAATGATTACTGGACGATAATTTTTATAAAAAATGATCCAAAAAAGGGCTTCCGGCGTAGCGGTTGTTGCTATGAACCTTAGTAAGCAAGGAGAAGTTTGTCAAAAATGGTAATGGCTTTGGGGGTCTTTGCACCATGGATGGGCGGCACTCTGGTGGATGGCATAGCGGGAAGTTGAGCGCAAGCTGCGATAGTCGTGTGGAGGAGGATAATATGTGTGGCGGGGTTTTATTTATGACCTAGCAGCCATTGTTTTGCGCTCTCGACATCGTTAAATAGCCTGCCGTAACCAATCGAGCGGCTGGTTAATACATCGCGGATAAAGGCAGTGGTCTCGCGTGTACGCGGATTTTTATCGACCCAGGCGAGGCGGTGTTTGACATTGATTCCGGCTTTTTTAAATAGCGCGGGGTGATCAAAGGCTTCAGTGGTGGTGACGGTATCGATCAGGTATTGCTCGCCCAATACATTGAAGCATTGATACTGTTCACAGGCCTGCGCGACGCTGCTCCATAATTCCAACGCCGCTTCATAAGAGCCCACACCTTTTACATCGACATGCAAATAATTGTCATGCAGATGCGGTGTAATTGTCACAGTATTTTCAATCATTAAGTCAGGCTTCCTTTACTGCAGTTGCTGCCACATTTTGTTGTTACTAACGCACTCTTGTAGTTACTGACGCAAATCGGCAAGTAATTTTCCGGCTGCAAGAATTTCGCGCTCGTGTTCTGGTTCGCGCCAGGTTTCGGCCAAGCCACTCGCGTACCATTCCTGCATCGCAGGCAGATTCAATAAGCGCACAAGATACTCTTTTGCATCACCGGTTAATGACAAACCATAAGTCTGAAAGCGAAATGCAACCGGCGCAAAAAACGCATCGACAGCGGTAAATTTTTCGCCGGCCAAAAATGCCCCGCCAAATTTACGCAGGCCTTCATTCCAGAGTTCATCAATGCGTGCGATATCTTTTTGCAGTGCAGGGGAGATTGCGTGCAGTTGAATACGATGGCCACAGCTCATGCTGCAGTTGTTGCGCAGGGCTTGAAAACCGGAATGCATCTCGGCGCTGGCGGAACGTGCCCAGGCGCGCGCGGTTTTATCGGCTGGCCAGACCTGCGGATAGGTTTCGGCGAGATATTCGGCAATAGCGAGGGAATCCCAAATATGAATTTCGCTATCTTGCAAACAAGGTACTTTACCCGATGGGGAAAAGGTTCGGTATGCCGCCCAATTACTGTCAGGATCAAAGGGATGTAATTGTTCATTAAAAGGGATGTTCAATGCGCGCATCAACACCCAGGGGCGCAGCGACCAGGAGGAATAGTTTTTGTTAGCGATATGCAAAGTGAACATCGTATGGCTCCTTGTAAGATGCAAGCGGAAAGATGACAGAACCTATCACACTTCCCGATAGGCAAGATGCAAACATTAACCAAGACTTACAAAAAACCAGAGTTTTTGGCTCTGGTTTGGAGTGGTGAGTTTTAAAGTGTGGCTAGCCCGTTCAGGCTCCAGTCGATCGCTTCGCGGTAATGGTGCTCGGGGAGCAAATCGCCGAGCAAAACCAATGTCTCGCGGATCTCGGTAATGTTGTTACTGACAATATTGATGTGCCCGACTTTGCGGCCGGCGCGCACCTCTTTTCCGTACCAATAAGTGCGTGCGCAGGGCAGGTCGCGCCACACCGGATTGTAATCGGTGCCGATGAGGTTAATCATCACATTCTGGCCGACCACTTGCGGTACCGGCGTCGCCATTCCGGCAACGGCGCGCAGGTGATATTCAAACTGGCTAATGCTGGCACCCGCTTGGGTCCAGTGGCCAGAGTTGTGTACGCGCGGCGCTAATTCGTTAATTAACAACTGATCGCCCACGCGGAAGGTTTCCATCGCCATAACGCCGACATAATCGAGCGCATTCAAAATTTTACCGAGCATCTCTTCCGCTTGTGCTTGCAACGGTTGCAGGCGTGCGAGTGGTGCAATCGAAGCGTAGAGGATTCCGCTTAAATGCAGGTTCAAGGTAAGTGGATAAAACACGCATTCGCCTTGATGGTTGCGTACACCGACTAATGACACTTCTTCATCAAAGTTGATGGCTTGTTCGGCGATAGCTTCACCTTGCCAATCATCAGGGACTTCGTCCCCATCGGTGCGCAGCCAGTGTTGGCCGCGGCCGTCGTAACCACCGGTGCGACGCTTCAATAAAACGCGCTCGCCGAGCTGATCGCGCAATTCGTTGGCGGTGATGTCGTTAGCCACATTGCGCCAGGGGGCGGTGGCTATACCGAGTGAATCGATCAATTCTTTTTGGGTTTTGCGGTCGGCTAAACGGCCAAAGATAGCTTGGTTAATAAAACGCGGGTGTTGGGCAAGGGCGTGGGTCACCAGTGTTTCCGGCCACTGCTCGCGCTCGGCAGTAACCAGGTCATTGAGGGCCAGCGAAGGTGCCCTGCCTTCATTAATATCCACCGGGCACACATCCAGCGCCAAAGGCATACCGGCGTGTTTGAGCATCGCACCCAATTGACCTGCACCTAATACCCAAATTCGTTGACTCATGCCTAACCTCAAAAAGCGCTTACTGACTACAAAGAAACTGTCGCCCCTGATCGATTGATCGAGACCTATTGATCTCTGGGGTCGGGATTATCCAAAACCGCCTGGGTTTGGTCGTGGCGGAACTGGTCGATTTTGGTTGCGAGAGCGGGATCAGTTACCGCCAGGATCTGGCAGGCGAGCAAACCGGCATTAAATGCACCAGCTACACCAATTGCCAAAGTGCCCACGGCGATGCCTTTGGGCATCTGTACGATAGAATAAAGGCTATCCAATCCACTCAGCGCTTTACTTTGCACGGGTACGCCCAGCACCGGCAAACGGGTATGAGCGGCAACCATGCCCGGCAAATGCGCAGCGCCACCGGCACCGGCGATAATTACCGCATAGCCATTATCAACCGCCGTTTCTGCAAACTCAGTAAGCTTCTGCGGGGTGCGATGGGCTGAAACCACCTCGGTGTGATACTCAACACCCATCTGCTCCAGTATCTCTACTGCTGCCTGCATGGTGGCCCAATCGCTCTTGGAACCCATAATCACCGCAACTTTTCTTGCCATAGCGCTTGCCCGAATGCTTGAAACTCAATAAGTGTAAGCCCAAAAAATGAGCCGGAAACGGAAAAAAGGCGCGCATATTAGCACGATGACCGGATGATGCCGAATTCATTCTTTGGTGTGCTTCTTTATAGGTAGCTTTATTGATGCCGGCTAGTATTTAATCTAAAAGCCTGCCCTAATTAAATTTTTGTGCCATACTTTCCATTAAATGTCATTCATAGGAGGATGTGTCATGTTGGCGGTAAAAATGTCAGAAGGTGGGCGAGTAGTCATACCTGCTGAGTTGCGTGAGCAGCTGCAGTTTAAGCAGGGTGATCAGTTACTCATGGAGGTTAAAAACGGCGCTTTGGTGGTAACCAGCAAGGTGCAGCGGATAGCGCAAATGCGCGATGAAATCCTCGCGGCCATGCCGCCATTAGAAGCAAGGCGCTCTTTGGTGGATGAGTTGATCGCCGAGCGCCGAGCTGAGGCGGCTAAAGAGGAGGCTGAAGCGAGCGAATGGGAGTTGCGCAATGCCCGTTTACGTCCTTGATGCATCGGCTTTACTTGCGTGGATTCAAGGTGAGCCCGGTGGAGATTATGTAGCCAACCTGCTCACCCAAGAGTGCAAGTTGAGCGCAGTAAACCTTGCCGAACTGGTTACCAAACTGCTCGATAACAACCACACTGCACCGCAAAACCTTGGCCATCAATTGCGTACTTTGGGAATCGAAATTTGCGCTTTCAATGAAGCGCAAGCTATATCCGCAAGTCTGCTACGTAAACAAACACGAGCTAAAGGCCTATCGCTAGGCGACCGCGCCTGTTTAAGTTTGGCGATGGAGTTAAAAGCGATTGTTTTAACCAGCGATAAGGTATGGAAAGAATTGGATTTGCCGATTGAGATTGTGGATATTCGCGCGGGATGAGAATGGCAGAATGCGATTTGTAGGGCGGAGTCGCGCAGCACTCCGCCTTAATGAATTTATATAGGCATATCCTTCACTGCATCCAAGTTAGATGCTGACCCAGGTTAGCAGCTGGTAATACACCGGAATCCCCACCAGCACATTCAACGGAAATGTCACGCCCAGCGCCGCAAAAATCGCGAGCCCCACATCTGCTTCTTTAATCGCTGCTTGAATCGCAGCGGGTGCGGCGATGTAAGAGGCGCTGGCGGTGAGTGCGGCGAGGATTAACGTGCTGCCTTCGGGTAAACCTAAAGCAATGCCTGCGGCAATACCTGTCACCGCCAACGCAAATGGGGCGATGAGCGCAAAGCTGATCAAGCGCCAATGTTGTTTTGGAAAAGGATGTAGATGTTGCGACGCACATACGCCCATCTCCAATAAAAATAACGCGAGCAAGGCTTTAAACGCGCCGAGAAACAATGGCGCTATATCTTTGCTCGCCTCGGGGCCGTAGAGGTAACCAATAATTACCCCGCCGGTGAGCAAGACTACGCCGCGGCTGGTTATTGCCTCGTGCCAAATTCCTTTCATGCCACCAGTGCTGCCGGTGGCTTTTTTGTACAACAGAATAGCGACCACAATCGCGGGCAATTCCAGTAACACCAAGTAGAGCGTGGTCTGCGGGGCGATGGTGAGGTTATTGGCTTCGGCAAATGCGAGTGCCACCGCAAAAGTACCGGCACTGGCGGAGCCATAGTGGGCGGCGATACTGGCGCTGTTGGCCGCGTTGAGCAGGATGAATTTGCGCAGGAGCGGGTAAAGCATTAGCGGGACGGCGATACCTAAAAAGATGACCGTAATCACCTCTGGCAGTAAGTGCCAGCTTACTTGGCCATGCAGTGCCAGTCCGCCCTTGAGGCCGAGCGTGAGCATAAGCAAGATGCTCAGGGTGTCGTAGGCCGCCTTGGGGACTTTGAGATCGGATTTGGCCAGCCCGGCTAACACGCCGAGCAGGAAAAACATAATAACGATATCGGGCATGGCAGCCTCCAGCGGGTAATGTGTCTGGCGGCCATTGTGGCTATGGATGTTGATAGAAGATAATTAATGTTTATGTGTATTGATATTTACGATTATCTATAAACTGGCTCAATTGCTGGCATCCCTATGAATATTCGCCATCTCACTTTCCGTCTGCTGCAGGTCTATATCGCCGTGGTACGCACCGGGTCCATCTCCCAGGCGGCAGCGCAATTACATCTCACCCAACCCACGGTTTCGCTGCAAATCAAACGCCTCACGGAAGCTGTGGGCGAGCTGTTGCTTGAGGTGCGCGATGGCCAATACCAACCGACCTTTGTAGGCAAAGAGCTGTATCACGCCGCGCTCGATGCACTCACGCGCTTTGATGATTTCAACGGTTTTTTAAGCGATGCCGCGCAGGGCACCAAAGGGCATTTCAGTATTGGCGTGGTGACTACGGCGCAGTATGTGTTGCCGCGTTTGCTCAGCCCTTATGCGCAGCAATATCCAGCGGTGGACGTGACTTTTAACATCGGTAATCGCAGCAGCGTCTTACAGCGCTTCCAGAACCAAATGGATGATTTGTATTTATTTAGCCATCCGCCCACGGGTGATCATGTGGTCAGTGGCCGATTTTTGCGTAATCCGCTGGTGCTGATTGCACCGAGTAACCATTGGGCCGCGCAAAAAACGCAAATTGATTTTTCCGAATTAATCGACGAGCGTTTTTTAATGCGTGAACCGGGTAGTGCGACGCGGATGGTGTTTGAAAATTTTTTGCGCGAACAGAATTTGCAATTGCATAAAACCTTGCAGATTGAAAGCAATGAGGTGATCCGGATGAGTGTGGAAACCGGATTGGGTTTGGCGGTGTTGTCGGAGCACACGCTTGCACAAACGTTGTTACAATCCAATGCAAAAGTCGCCATCATTAATGTGCGCGATTTTCCGTTAAACAGCCATTGGTATTTAGTGCGCCATGGCGACAGGCGTCTGCCTGTCGCTGCACACAATTTTATTGAATTTATGAATGCTCATTTAACGGAATGGGTAGAAGAAAAATATATCCGCAATGAATTGGCGGTGCTACTGGGAACTCACTGATGCATCTGCCGGTGCTGCGGAGGTATCGATGTTGGCAATGACGGGATAGTGATCCGATGGGTAAATATTGTTGTAGATGGTGGTGTCGACTTGATGGGTTTGTACTTTGGTGGCTTTCTTCACAAAAATAAAATCGATTTTATTGTTTGGCTCTTTGTTTTCACCAAAACCATTAAATGTTTTTCCACCGCCGATTGCCGGGGTAATGGAGGTTTTTTCCGCATCTGCCAGGACTTGGGTAATGATGTCGTAGGTCGCAGATGGCGCGGTGAGATTAAAATCACCGGTGACAGCAACAGGTGATGCTGCATCTAGTTTTGCAATCTCACCCAGCAGCAATTTTGCACCTTCTTGGCGTGCGGTTTCGCCTTCATTGTCTAAATGGATATTAAAAACATGCAGAAATTGTTTGGATTGTGCATCGAGTAATTTGGCGATGCTCAGTGTGCGGCGATAGGTGGCGTCCCACCCACGCGATGGCTGTAGTGGAGTTTGCGACAACCACAGTGTTTGTTGGGCTTGCAGGGAAAAGCGTGCTGTGCGGAATAAAATCGCTGTGGTTTCACCTTTGTCGCGGCCATCATCGCGGCCGACACCCATCCATGAGTAGTCGTCCAGCATTTCAACCAAATCTTCCACCTGAAACAGTTCTGCCTCTTGTAATCCGATCACATCAGGGTTGTGGGTTTTGATCAGGTGCGCGACAAAATATTTACGCTTTTTCCAGTTGTGTGGATTTTCCGGTGCCTCACATAAGCCGCAGCGGATGTTGTAACTCATCACAGTAGCGGAATTGTTTGCAAACGTGGTGGATGTAATTATTAGTAATAAAAAACTGAGTAGAGTTTTTTTCATGGTGTAAATCCAATAATCTTTTTAAAGGTTTTTAAAGCTTGCATCTTTCATTTCATTCATCGCTTTACTTTGAGACTCAATTAATTCATCGCCCTGTTGGTCAATAAATAACACAGCGAGATTATTGTCATTGGCGACTTGTAAACCTTCTTTACTGCCCAGGCATAGCAGTGCGGTCGACCAGGCGTCGGCAATGGTCGGATCTTGATGCAAAATTGCAACAGAAACTGTGTTGTGTTCGACGGGTTTGCCGGTGCGTGCATCAAGAATATGGCTATAGCGCTTGCCGTTGCTATCGAAGTAATGGCGATAAGTGCCGGATGCCATCAACGACATGGGCACACCGCTATCAAAGCTGACAATTTTGTGCATCTTGCGCTCATTGGGGAGGGGTTTTTCCAGGGCAATTTTCCATGGCTCGCCGTCCGGTTTTTTACCGCTGATCTTTAACTCGCCACCGATTTCCACCAGATAATGTTGCACGCCGAATTGCTCCAATATTTTCACAATTTGGCCTACTGCATAGCCTTGGCCGATGGAGGAGACATCGATACGCAAACTGGGAATCTGTTTGCGCAGATGGGTAGCATCGACGGTTTCCAGATTGTCCAATCCGATCAAGGCCATGGTCTGCGCCAGGTCGGCATCGCTCGGTGGGCTGAACACATCCTTTTTAAATCCCCATAAATCAAACAGCGGTTTAATGGTGAGATCGTAACAGCCATTGCTGGCGCGGTGTACTTTGCGCGCCTCTTCAATCAGTGCGACTAATTCCGCCTCAGCGACTAATACATCGGTGGTTTGCGTTGCGTTAAATGCTTCGATGACGGAATCATCGCGATAGTTGGATAGGGATTTATCCATGCGCGCAAATTCATCGTTTACCGCTTTTTCAATTGCAGACAATTCGGCCGTGGAATCAGCGGGCAATTCAAAGGTGAGGTGATAGGTAGTGCCCTGTGCATAGCCTTCAATTTTTGATAGCTCAGGGGTTTTACTACAGGCGAGGGTGAGTGCGCAGAGTGCGCCAATCATGCTGCGGTACATCAAGCTCATGTTAGTCTCTCAAGTCAACGTAAATGATCCAGAACAATTTGGGCAACATTATAGCCCGCTATACTTTGAATACGCCGCCTTTGTGTTGATTGGCCGCATTTTTGAGTCCCTATCCAGATATCTGGTGTGGATACTGCTTGGTATTTCGCTCTATCGATATTCTTATGAGGTGTATATGCCCCATCGTGCGCACTTATTTTCCCTGCGTATTGCTCACGCTTTTCGTGAGGCCTGCTTTGCGGAAACTTATGGTGCGCCGCGTTTCACCCGCGATTTATTAGCGGGCATTACGGTTGGCATTATTGCTATTCCGCTCGCGATGGCGCTCGCCATTGCCAGTGGTGTAGCGCCGCAATACGGGTTGTACACCGCCATCATTGCCGGATTTTTAATTCCGCTGCTGGGCGGCTCGCGCTTTAGTATCTCTGGTCCTACCGCCGCCTTTGTCGTTATCCTCTATCCCATTGCACAAAAATACGGTTTGGGAGGATTGTTGGTTGCGAGTGTGATGGCCGGTGGCATTTTGGTGGTGATGGCGCTGCTGCGCTTGGGGCGGTTGATCGAATATATTCCTGAAGCGGTCACGCTCGGATTTACTGCCGGTATTGCGGTAGTGATTGCGACTTTGCAAATAAAAGATTTTTTTGGTTTGCAATTCGATTCAATGCCCGAGCATTATTTGGAAAAACTCTGGCTGCTAATGCAAAGCCTGCCCGATGTTTATTGGCCCAGTTTCGTCGTCGCCGCTGCAACGCTTGCCGTCATGCTGTTATGGCCTTTATTAAAATTGCCTGTCCCTCCGCATTTACCTGCGCTGATCGTTGGCACCTTCGCCGCGTTGTTGTTGAACCAATCCGGTTTTTTTGTCGATACGATTGGCTCGCGGTTTTCATACACCCTGGCTGATGGCACAACCGGTTTTGGTATTCCACCACAATTGCCACAACTTGAATGGCCCTGGTTACAGGCTGGTGCAAATGGTGAACCGATTCAGTGGAGTTTGCGTGTGCTGCAGGATTTACTCGCCGCTGCCTTTGCGATTGCCATGCTTGGTGCAATTGAATCCTTATTGTGCGCGGTGGTGCTGGATGGTATGTCCGGCAAACGCCACAGTGCCAATAGCGAATTATTGGGGCAGGGCATCGCCAATATGATCACGCCATTTTTCGGTGGCATTACTGCAACGGCAGCGCTCGCGCGTTCAGCGGCGAGCATCAAAGCGGGTGCGGAATCACCGGTTGCGGGCATGATCCATGCACTGGTGGTATTGCTTGGTTTGGTTGCTCTCGCGCCCTTGCTTGCTTACTTGCCGATGCCGGCAATGGCCGCGTTATTGGTGATGGTCGCTTGGGGAATGAGTGAAGCGCATAAGGCCGTACATTTAATTAAAACTGCACCGCGCGGGGATATTTGGGTATTTATTACCTGTTTTGCGTTAACTGTTTTATTCGATATGGTGATAGCGATTACCGCTGGCATTGTGTTGGCTGCGCTCTTGTTTATGAAAGAAATTGCGGCCATGACCCATGTGGATGATGTAACTGACGCAGAGCAGATCGATAATAAAAAGTTACCGGAAAACTGGCGCGCATTCAGCATTAGCGGGCCATTATTTTTTGCGGCGGCCGACCGGGTATTTGGCGAGCTTTCGACACTTTGCACGGAACAGCAGCATATTATCCTTTCATTAAAAGAAGTATCGCTGCTGGATGCGGGCGGTTTGTCCGCGCTGGATAAATTAATCGCCAAGTGCGAAAAAAATAACACCGAATTGATTCTGACCGATATCCCCAAGCAGCCGCTCAGCACACTGGCGCACGCCAATATCAAACCGATAAAAGGCGTGCTGCGTTTTTATCTAACGCTGGGTGAAGCGCGGCGGGTGGTTGTGCAAGAGCTGCAGGCAGAGCGCGACCAATAAACTAAAAAAATTATTATTCACGCTCTGCTTCACCACCAAAGGCGGCCAGTAACGCGGCGATAAAATTCTTTAGCTCCATTGCCATAATCGCAAAGTCAGCATCAAATTGTTCGGCTTTGCTTTCCGGATTGCGCTCGTTGGCTTTCTCGCTGATCACGTCTTCAAATTTAAGGCGTTTAACGGCGACCTGGTCGTCAATCACGCAGCTAATGGCTTCCTTCCATACCAATGCAATTTTGCTCACATGCATCCCACTTTCCAGATGGTTGCGAATCTCAGTCGCGGTGAGATCCTGCTTTTTGCAGCGGATCACCCGGCCATCTTTTGCGGCTTGCAGTTCAACTTCTTCGCCCAATTCAAACTGGTGCGGCGCCTGGCTTTCGCGCAGCCAGTGGGTCATCACTTGCGTGGGAATATTTTTGGGTGCGATTGGCAAGCAGCGCAAACTGCCGAGTGCTTCGCGCAATTTACTTAACAAATCTTCCGCGCGTTTGGCTGACGACGAATTCACCACAATCATTTTTTCTTGCGGGGCGATATAGGCGTAATCCAGCGATGACCGGGTAAAGGCGCGCGGCAAAAGCGAAAAAATAATTTCGTCTTTCAGCGTATCGCGCTCTTTGCGGCCAACGGGGCGTGATTCCGCCTCGCTCAGTGCCAGTACCTTTTCTTCCAATTGTTCTTTGATCACGCCGCCGGGCAGGATTTTTTCCTGCTTCTTGGCGCAAATCATAATGTATCCATTGGTCACATGGATAAATTCACTGCCGTGGCGCCCGAGTGGTGGTTCAAAACCGTAACGCATTGGGTCCAGGCTGCCACAGGGGTTAAAACAAAATTCGGCGAGCTTTTCATTTAATTCTTCAGCGGAAATAGTCCACTCTTCGGTCAGGCGATACAAACGTAAATTTTTAAACCACATGAAAAATCCAACAACAGAATAGGTTTTGAGTTAGGGGAAGAAAATTACTGGACGGTTGTGATGAAGCATGGGGTTCGGGGTGATCTTTGAGACCGTATGCGGCAAGGACGCCGCATCCGAGCCCCCAGGGATGGGTTCACGGCGTGTCGAAAAAGGTCACACCGGAGCCCATGCTGGTGGTCATTCCAGCGAGAAGTTAACCAACAATATCAATCAACTCAACATCAAAAATCAGCGTCGAGAAGGGCGCAATACTGGCACCTGCACCGCGCTCACCGTAGGCGAGATTGTGCGGTACATACAAACGCCATTTGGAACCAACGGGCATCAATTGCAGGGCTTCAGTCCAACCGGCGATCACACCGTTCACGGGGAAATCAATTGGCTGGCCGCGTTTAACTGAACTGTCAAACACAGTGCCATCAATCAACGTGCCGTGGTAATGGGTTTTTACTTTTGAGGTCGCAGTTGGAACCGCACCGGTGCCTTGGGTGATCACTTCATATTGCAAACCGGACGCGGTCACGGTGATACCGGTTTTTTTAGCATTTTCCGCCAGGAAAGCTTCGCCAGCACCAGCCAATGCCTTGTGCTTTTCGGCTTCTGTGGCTTGCATACGGGTGTTGATCTCTTCAAACGCCGCTTGCATCTGATCATTGCTGTAGGGCATATCCACACCGTTGAGTGCGTCTATCACGCCCTGTGCAACTGCCGCTGCCGATACACCTTCAAAAGGATTGCTTGCCAGTTGGTCGCCCATTTGGCGGCCAATGCCGTAGCTCACCAGCTCTTCAGTAGTCTTGTATTGGTTAGACATAAATCAATTTCCATGGGATAAATAAGGCCGCGCAGTCTAGCAGATCAGGCGGCGGAATCCTTGCCGGAATCGGCACCTGCTTGCTCATCTTCCTCCTCGGGCGCCATTACATGCACCTCGCGGATAAAAATCCCCCAGAAAGCGATAAACAGTGCGGCGACCAAGGGGCCTATTACAAAGCCGTTGATACCAAATAGCGCCAAGCCACCGAGGGTGGACAGGAGGACTATATAGTCGGGCAGTTTGGTATCGCGCCCTACCAGGATCGGGCGCAGGATATTATCGACCAAGCCAATCACGCCCGCACCGAAGGCGACCAACACTATCCCTTTGACGTTATCGCCAGTGGCAAAAAGATAAATAGAGACGGGAACCCACACAATGGCTGGCCCCACAGCGGGAATCAGCGACAGCACTGCCATGACTACTCCCCAGAGCAGCGCCCCCGGAATACCCAATATCCAAAAAATCAGGCCGCCCAGGGTTCCCTGGATGGCGGCAATCACCAGGTTGCCCTTGATAGTGGCGCGGGTGACCTCGCCAAACTTGGCGAACAACATACGCTCGCGCGCATCGCCCAGGGGTAGGGCACGGATCAACAGCTCAAGCAAATAATTACCATCGCGCAGCAGGAAAAACGTCAGATACAACATCAGGCAGATATTGAGCAGCAACTTAAACGTGTTTTGGCCGATATTCAGGGCGTTTTGTGCCAGCCACTTGCCCGCGCTCATGCTCACATTCAGCGCGCCTTCTTTGACTTTGGCAAAATCGACCCCGACGCGATCCAAGGTTTGTTGAACCGCCGGAAATGCAGTGCGTACCTGCTCGATATACTGGGTGGGGTCTACCTCCCCTGACTCCAGTTTTTTGTAGTAATCAGCACCTTCTGCCACTACCGAACTCACCAGCACAGTCACCGGTAATACCACGACCAAAATACAGGCGGTTAAAGTCAGCAGTGCGCTGGTGTTGGTGCGCCCTTTGAAGCGATTGAGCAGGTGCGTATGCATCGGGTAAAAAATTACTGTGATCGCACAAGCCCAAAAAATCGTCCCGAAGAAGGGTTTTAAGATCATCAAAAAACCGACGGTGACGATTAATAAAAACAGTAAAAACGTACGGGTTTCCAATTTTTGCATGGAATTAATCCTTAACAAAGCTAGGGAATGGCATCGCGCCGACTATACGGGAGCGGGTGGTGAGTGTCATCCCTCGGCGCGTAATGCGCTGTATTCAGCAGGATGATGTGTTTTCTTCTATCCTTCGTAAATATTGATTTGGTTGGTGAGCCCGATATGCCCAAGCCGTTGTTTGATCATTGGCCGTCGCTGTTGCGCACAGGATTACCGCTCTGGTGTCTGGTGCTGGTTGCTACGCAGCTGTTGATGGCGCCCGTCCGCGCGGAACAAATCCGTATTCCGGTAAAAGTGCAGAGCACTGCTCTGGAACAACCGAGCGATTATTTCACCACCCTGCTGGTGATGGCATTGGAAGCCAGCAAAGCAGACAACGAAGTGATCGATATTATTTTTTCCCCGCGCGACTACGCCCAGGCGCGCTGGATCAATATGTTGCAGAACGATAAAGGCAATTTTGTAATCTGGACTATGACCGACAAAGAGCGCGAGCGGCAATTGCGCCCTATCAGAATCCCCTTGTTTAAGGGCCTGTTTGGTTATCGAGTCTTGCTGATTCGCAAACAGGAGCAGGCGCGCTTTGATCAGGTCCACACTGTGCAAGACCTGGAAAAACTTCTGGGAGGTCAGGGCACCCACTGGCCGGACACATTGATCCTGCAGGCGAATGGTTTACGGTTGACTACGTCGGAGACGACCGAGTCGTTGTTTCGCATGATCAACGCCAAACGCTTTGATTATTTTCCACGTGGAGTATCTGAAGCCCGGTTTGAATTGCTGCAGCGCAACGAAACCAATTTGGTCGTGGAAGAAAACATACTGCTCTACTACCCCACCGCGGTTTACTTTTTCGTCAACAAAAACAATGAAGCCTTGGCGCAGCGAATAGAAAAGGGCATGGAGGTATTAATCGACAATGGCAAGTTCGACCAGTTTTTTTATAATCACCCGCGCGTCAGTTTGGGGCTGGAACAGTTAAAAAAACGGCGCATTATCGAGTTAAAAAACCCTTACCTACCTGCGGAAACACCGGTGAATAATCCGCGTTATTGGATCGACTTGTCGTCCCTACAGGCAAACTGGCAAGGGAGGGCAGCAAGTAGCGCGCCTGCGCATTAATCCGGTTTTTTTTCGGTAGGATTCGCGCCCTTTGGGGCCACACGCCAGATACTATTGGAAAGATCGTCAGCAACAATCAGGGCACCTCTCGGATCCACCGCTACACCCACGGGACGACCCCGGGTTTTACCGTCTGTGCCCCTGAAGCCTGTGACAAAATCGACCGGGTCTCCTGCCGGGCGGCCTTCGCGGAAGGGCACAAATACCACTTTGTAACCGACCGGGGTTTTGCGGTTCCAACTGCCATGTTCACCGATAAATACACCTTCGGCGAAGTCGGCACCCATCACACTGTCAGAGAAATCGAGCCCCAGCGCTGCCACGTGCGAACCCAGCGCATAATCGGGTGTAATGGCTGACGCGACCTTTTGCGGATCTTGCGGCCGGACGCGGTCATCCACATTTTTACCCCAGTAGCTGTATGGCCAGCCGTAAAACCCACCGTCCTTCACTGAGGTCAGGTAATCGGGCACCAGGTCGTCCCCCAACTCGTCACGTTCATTCACCACCGCCCATAACTGGCCGGTTTCCGGTTGGATAGTGAGCGCAGTCGGGTTGCGCAAGCCGGTTGCATAGGGGCGGTGCGCACCTGTCCGGGCATCTACTTCCCATATCATGGCGCGGCCTACTTCGGCCTCCATGCCGCGTTCGGTAATATTGCTGTTGGAGCCAATCCCCACATAGAGAAAGCGTCCATCTGCACTCGCGGCCAGGGCTTTGGTCCAGTGATGGTTGAACAGTGAGGGCAGGTCTGTCACTTTCACCGATGGGCCGGAGGCCTCTGTCTGGCCTTCGCGATAATCAAAGCGCACCAAGGCATCCTGATTGGCGACGTAGAGGCGGTTGTCGATCAGCGCCAAGCCATAGGGTGCATTGAGATTGGAAGCGAACACGGTTTGTAATTCATAAACACCATCGCCATCAGCGTCCCGCAGCAGGGTCAGCCGGTCACCACCCTTAACCGGGGTTGTGCCTTTTGATTTGATATAACCGGCAATAACATCCTTGGGTTTCAGCGCGGGCGCACTGCCGCCCTTACCCTCGGCGACCAGTATGTCACCGTTGGGAAGAATCAGTATTTGCCGGGGAATTTGAAGGTTGGTAGCGATGGCGGAGATGGTAAATCCCTCAGGAACTGTCGGCTGTTGATCGCCCCAGGCGGCAGGCTGTGCAATTGTCATGGTGGGCAAAACTCCACGCTCTGGCGGTGGAAGCTCGGGATTGGAACCATACTGTTGCGCATTTGGGGCCTCGCCATTGCATGCACCTAACAATCCGGCAAGTGCCACTGTTGCAAACAGGCGTGCATCTAACGGGAAGCAATTCATCCCCGACCTCCCGGTCCGCATTTAACGAACCCAACCCAGGTTGATGCACAGGCAAGTAAAACGACAATCACTGAAAGAACGAGACCTGCAGGCATAGTCGCCCAGGCATCTTTGGCGTGGATGAGGGAATTGAACAATCCCAAGACCCAGGTGGTGGCAAGAAGGGCAGTGTAGAGACTTGAATAGTTTCTGCGAGGACGGGCAAAAATCAGGTTGGCGAGTGCCCATAGCAATGCGCCACTACCAAAGACGAGGCCACCCACAATCAACCAGGAGGCAAAATTGCTCCACTGGATTTGGTAACTCGATGCATACGCCAGATCACTTAATAATCCCCCTAAAAATAACGGGACAGTGGCCGCCAGTAATATGCCGTGGAACGGGTGAAGCCCCGGTGGATGTACTCGACCATCGTTAACTATCACCCTTGCCCCTCCCACTTTTTTCACAAAAAAAAACACATGTGTGTTTAGTTTCTCAGGCTAGGACTTTACCCCAAGGCTTTGCTGCCGTTTGTACGCTAACGTACAGACCCCCCGGATGCCGATATTTAGCCTACCCATGCCCTTCTTCACACTGACACTTCTGGCAAAACAGACGTCGGGAGTGTTTTGGCATTACCCATTAAAACGCTCATTCTTATTGGGAAGGCACCGGATGCTTTGGTTCCTATTGCTCCATATCATCGCGTTCGTTCTGTGGTGCGCATCCTTGTTGTACTTGCCTGCACTTATTGCCGGCATACACACCGAAAAAATCCAGATTGTTGAGCCTCACAACCAATATGGTTCAGTGGCGCGTTTTGTGTTTACCCACATAGCCACACCAGCGGCATTGACAGCCATTATTTCCGGCACCCTGGTGTTTTTATTTAATCGCACAATTGAAGTGTGGCTTATTGCCAAGCTGACGCTGGTTGTCGGACTTGTTATCGGCCATGCCCTTACGGGATTGTTGTTATTGCATACACAGGATCGCAGCACTAAACCGGTACGCCGCTGGTGTCGGATGTTGAGCGGGGTTTTGTGTGCACTGATGGCAGCCATCATCTGGGTGGTATTGGCCAAGCCCATGGCAGAGGTGTTGCAGTGATATTCCGTTTATTGTTTGCCAGTGTCGGTCGTCGCCAATTCGATATCGACTCCCACCGCCCGTTCATAAACGAGTTTGCCCCCCAGGTTGCTGGTAACGGTAATGAGCAATCCGGTGAGCACCGAAAGGTAAATGCCCCAAGGCCAGATCAGTGCATCGGCGCTGTCGATGCGGAACAACCAATTAAGCGAGGCCAGCGAGAGGAGCATTACTGCCAGAGTGGCGTGGCACCAGGCAGTAATCAGGCGGCGAATACGCGGCACCGCGATCAAATCGATCAAACCGACGCTGCCCGACACCCAGCCTCCGAGTGCACCAACCCCGGCGAGCCAGAGGCTGGCGCGCGCCCAGAAATAATCATCGCTCAGCAAATAGGCGCAATCGGTCGCCATCAGCCCCATGAGTGCAGCGACCGGAAAATGGATCAGCATCGGATGGATCGGATGACCCAGGAGGGTCATTTTGCTCATGATTGGGTCTTGCATCGGGTTCTCCTGTCGGTCGGGCTTCCAGTGCTTACACTGCTGGCGGGGTGCTCTGGTCCACTGTCTACCCTTGACCCTGCCGGTCCGTCTGCACACTCGGCGGCGCTCTTGTGGTGGAGCATGTTTGCCTACGCGATTGTGGTGTTCGTTGCCGTTGTGGCCTTGTGGTTGTGTGCGATACGGCGCCCGGCAGATACGCGCGCTGAATCGCAGCAGTGGCGGGTACACAACCAATGGATCATGGGGGGCGGTGTGATCCTGCCCTCGGTCAGTATCCTTGCGCTATTGGTGTTCGGGGTGCCGATGGGGCACCGCATGTTGCCCTTGCCGCTCGCCGGGGGAGAAGCCCTGCGCATTGACGTAACCGGGCACCAGTGGTGGTGGGAGGTACGCTACCCGGATTCCACGATCTCGCTGAAAAACGAGCTGCATATTCCTGCTGGAACCCCCATCGATATTCATCTGAGTACGGCGGATGTCATCCACGGATTTTGGGTGCCGCGCCTGGGCGGCAAGCTCGATGCTATTCCCGGTCGCACCAACGTTTTGCGGCTACAGGCCGATAAGCCCGGAGTTTATCGGGGGCAATGTGCGGAGTTCTGTGGGCTACACCACGCTGGTATGCAATTCACGGTGACTGCGTACCCCCCGGAAGAATTCACCCGCTGGATCGAGGCCCAACCGCATGACTGATCCAGGCGCCATCCACCCCACTAAGCTGCATCACAAAGCCCAGCGCGTATGGGGCAACTTGCCGGGATGGGGAACACTCGCCGCCGTTAACCACACCTCGGTTGGCCTGCGGTTTATGGTGACCGGGCTGGTATTTTTTGTGATAGGTGTGCTGCTGGCGATGCTGATACGCACCCAACTGGCGCTACCTAACCATGATCTGCTGGGACCTGCACTGTATAACCAGCTATTTACCATGCACGGCACGGTGATGATGTTTCTGTTTGCCATTCCAGTGCTTGAAGGCTTGGCGATGTACCTGGTGCCCAAGATGATCGGCACCCGCGACCTGGTGTTTCCGCGCATCAGTGCGATGGGTTACTACTGCTACCTGTTTGGCGGCATCATCATGATTTCCAGCCTGCTGCTGGGTATTGCCCCCAGCACCGGGTGGTTTATGTACACCCCCCTAAGCGATGCCACCTACGCCCCCGGCCCCGGCTCTGACTTCTGGCTGATCGGTATCACCTTTGTCGAGATTTCTGCACTGTCTGCCGGAATTGAACTGGTGGTCTCGATTTTGCGCACCCGCGCACCGGGCATGACCCTCGACAAAATGCCGATCTTTTGCTGGTACATCCTGGCGATGGCGCTAATGATGGTGTTTGGTTTTCCACCGCTAATCCTCGCCAGTATCTTGCTGGAACTGGAACGCGCGGCGGGTTGGGCGTTTTTCGATGCAACGCGCGGCGGCGACGCGCTCTTGTGGCAGCACCTGTTCTGGTTGTTCGGTCACCCCGAGGTTTACATTATTTTCCTGCCAGCAGCGGGCATAGTCTCAACACTGGTTCCGGTGTTCGCGCGGCGGCCATTGGTGGGCTATCGCTGGGTGGTGCTATCCATTATTACCACCGGATTTATCAGCTTTGGCCTCTGGGTGCATCACATGTTTACCGTGGGTATCCCGCAGTTGGCGCAGGCATTCTTTTCAGTGGCGAGCATGCTGGTAGGCATTCCAACAGCAATACAAATTTTCTGTTGGCTGGCTACCCTCTGGACCGGGAAAGTCACCTTCAGTTTGCCGATGTTATGGATCTTCGGTTTCCTGATGACCTTTGTTGCGGGCGGCCTGACCGGGGTGATGTTGGCGTTGGTGCCGTTTAACTGGCAGGTACACGACACCCATTTTGTGGTGGCACATCTGCACTATGTGTTGATAGGCGGGATGGTGTTCCCGTTGATTGCGGGTTTTTATTATTGGCTGCCGCATTTCTCGGGCAAGATGCCATCGGACCAGCTGGGTCGCTGGGGCTTCTGGTTAACGTTTATCGGCTTCCACACGGCCTTTTTTATAATGCACATGACGGGTTTGATGGGAATGCCACGTCGTGTTTACACCTACGACACCGGCTTGGGTTGGGACTGGTCCAATCTGGTGTCATCGGTGGGTGGCTTTATCATGGCCATCGGAATAGGGGTGATCATTCTCGATGTAGTACTCCATTTTCGCTTTGGCAGCAAGGCGCCACAGAACCCCTGGAATGCCGATACCCTGGAGTGGGCTACATCAACTCCGCCCGGCGCTTACAATTTTATTAGTATCCCCACGGTCAAGACCCGCCATCCGCTCTGGGAGCATCCCGACCTGCCCGAGACCATTGCCACCGGGCAGCATGATCTGGTGGAAATGGACCATGGCCGCCGCGATATCCTGGGAACTGATGCGGCGAGCGCCAAAGTGCGCGACATCATTCATCTGCCCACCAATTCCTGGATTCCCTTGCAAGTTGCCACCGCGATTGCGGTGGTGTGCATCAGCCTGTTGACGAAAACCTATTGGCTGGCACTGCTCGCGACTCTGGTCACCTCGGTAATGATCCTGCGGTGGAGCTGGCATAACTGTGCCTATTCGGGTTTTGCACCGGTAACCGATAATGATCCGGTCGATCCGCCACTGCATTCGCGCACCTGTGACGGCCCAGGTTTGTGGGGCATGGTGGTGAGCCTGTTTGCCAATGGCACGCTGTATTTGTCATTGCTGTTTGGCTGGTTCTATTTGTGGACGGCCGCCCCGCGTTGGTCCGCCCCCGAAGAGGGGCCGCTCTCGCTATGGGGCCTGCTCGCCAGCGGCATGGTTCTCAGCAGTGCCGTCTGGCTGAACAACCGCTTGGTGGCGCGCCTGCGCAAGGGTGATGACCAGAATTTGCAAGCGCAACTCTGGATAGTAGCGGGGTTTGGCTCAATTCACTTTATGCTTTTGTTATGGGTTTTTCTGGTTGCACCCTTGAATCCCGCCGCCATGGCGCACGACGCTGTACTCAAATTCGTGCTTTATTACTTGATGGTCCACAGCGGTTTGTCGGTCATCCTCACCGGCTTGCAGGCCATGCGTGTTCGCTACGCTTATGTCAGCCGTACGCTGCCCTATGAGCCGGTTGTACTGCGGCCTTTCTGGATCTACACCTGCGCGGTTTACTGGTGCAGTGTTGCCGCCTTTATCCTCATGCCAATGGCGTGGACGCCTGCCTGATGTTTGCGCTGACGCACCCGCTGCAATTGGCGCTTGGGCTGATTATCTGGAGCGGCTGGTTTGTGCTGGTTTATTCGGTGCTATCAATCGGCTGCGAATTCGCAATGCCCGATAACTCGCTAAGCCCGTTTAACTGGCTGAACGCGCTCTTGCTGGTGCTGACACTGATCACCACCGGTTTACTGGGATTTTTGGCATGGCATTGTTGGCGTGCGCCAGTACCATCAGGGAATCGCCAGTTCATCGCGCGCGTGGCGGCTGGTATTTATCTGGTCGCTGCCATTGCCACCCTCGCGGTGGGTTTACCCGTGCTGGTATTGCCGCCATGTCTCTAAAACTGCGCAAACTCCGTTATGTCATCGCGTCAGTAATTTTGCTGTCGTATGGCAGTTCGGTGTTTGCCCATAGTCCCGTTACCAGCAGCGGGGAAGGGCAAATCGCGGCGCTCCTGACGTTATCCATGCTGCTTGCGTTCTGGGCATTTTATTTACTCGGCGCAACGCGCAAACGCCCCGCACACTATCAATTTTTGCTTTTTCATGCGGCCGCTATCCTGTGCGCATTCGCGGTGCTTGGGCCGCTCGACGACTGGGCCAAAACCAGCAGTGCCGCTCATATGACCCAGCACATGTTGTTGATGGTGGTCATCGCCCCCATTTGGGTATTGAGCCGACCCCTCGCGCAAATTATCGCGGGTAGCGGGCGCTTATGGGCCTGGCTCTGGCGCCCCATGCTCAGGCTCACCCGCTACCCGCTTGCGACTGCCTATATCCATGGCGCGATTATCTGGTTCTGGCACATGCCGTACTTTTATATGGTCGCGGTAGAAAATGTGTGGTGGCATGCAATCGAGCATGTTTGTTTTCTCGTCACGGCGGGAATCTTTTGGTGGGCCGTTTTAAAAAGCAGCCGCCAGAACACGCAGTGGTCGTTACTGGCACTGCTGTTTACCCTGATGCACACCGGATTTTTAGGCGCACTCCTGACCTTCGCATCCACATCCTTGTACGGCGATGCGCGCAGCCTCGGCGACCAACAACTGGCCGGTCTGATTATGTGGGTGGTCGGCGGCGTGCCGTATCTGATGGCCGCCGCTTGGGTGGGAAATGGTTGGTATAGACAATTACAACAACGGATGGATGGTTAAGCGGGTGGGATTGAAACCTGATAGCGAGTGCTGCGCCCGCCACCGGGCAATTTTTGCAAACAACCTTTATCGAGCAAATCACTTAAATGACGTGTGGCGGTAGCTTTACTCACCTTGGCGACTTTTTGATATTGCGCCGCGCTAATTCCCCCTTCAAATCCACGTTCGCCGCCATCCAATAAGCGGTTAAGGATTTTGCGCTGTTCAGCAGAAAAATTATCAGTATGAAATTGCTGCCAAAAACGACGCTTTTGCAAGGTTCGGTCGATGGCTATTAATGCCATTTTCAGCGTGGTATTGAGTGTTAACAAAAACCATTCAAGCCATTCGGTGATATCCAAATCCCCCGACTGTGATTTTTCCAGAATACGGTAGTAGTCGTTTCGGCTAGCCAGAATTGCCGCCGACATCGCATACAGCCGGATGGATTGCGCATCGGCCTGTGCCAATGCCAGATCAGTCAGCGCGCGCGTAATCCTGCCATTGCCATCATCAAACGGATGCAAGGTAATAAACCAAAAGTGGGTGATGGCGGCTCGCACCACAGGATCAAGAGACGGATTGTTTGATTGGTTAAACCAATCGATAAACCGGGCAAGCTGCTCATCCAAAATACTGCGCGGCGGGGCTTCAAAATGTATTTTGGGTTTATCGATGCGACCAGATACCACCTGCATCGGCTCATCGCCACGCAACTGCCCCACGCGGATGGAAACCAAACGCGGCTCATCGTCGGGAAATAACCAGCAGTGCCATTTCAGCAAACGTCCAAGTGAGAGTGGCACTTGGGTATTTTGCACTGCATCCATCATCAGTTCGGCTAAGCCTTCGGTACGCGTCGAGGTCGCGTGCGCCAATTCATCATCCAGCTTAATACCCAAACGCCGCGCCAGGGAGGAGCGCACCGATGCCGCATTCAACCCCTCACCTTCGATGGCAGAAGAGGTAATAATGTTCTGCAGCAACGCATCCAGCGCCGTTGCGGCATCCAAGTCGCCCCCCACTGAACCTGCGCGCCCCAGCAAAACCCCCAAATTGAGATGCACCTCCCGCAACAATGGCTGCACCCGCGCATCATCCCAACGGAATTCCGGCCAGTCGATCTGCTGCCAAATCCAGCGATTGGGCGGTGTGTAGTCGATCAAATTGCGTCTCCAAGGTGGAATGAGCCGATTAATTGCCATATTCGGCTCACTATATGAGCCAAATAATAGGTGTATTCGGCTCAAAGCGCAAATGTAGGGGGGGCTGCTTGCTGCGCCCAAGCTGCCGCGCCGAATACCTTGCAAGTCTAAGGCAGCAATTAGAAGCAAATGGATTGTGGGAGCAGGAGATAGGGTCGAAGTGGGTATGGTCAACACAATGGGCGCAGCAAGCGGCGCCCCTACGCATTAATTCGGTGTTTTTTCGGAGGGGTTAACGCAGTTGGATTCACTGGTTTTTGCGCAACCGCCACAGCCACCACAAGCGGCGGACTTTTTTGCTGAGGGGAATATCCAACGGCGCACTAAAAAAATCACCGCCGCGATAACGCAAATTCCGACAATCACTTCTTGCCACATAAATATCTCCCCCGTTTACCGGTTAACCCACAATTGCGCTGGCGATTTGATAAGTCGCCCAAGCAGCAAAGTAGGCCAATGCAAACAGATAAATCGTGAAGAAAGTGGTTGCCTTGGCGGAGTTGGTTTCGCGTTTTACTACAGCGATGGTCGATATACATTGCGGTGCGTACACAAACCAGGCGAGGTAAGCATAGGCCACCGGCAGTGACCAGCTTGCAGCAAGTGCCGATCCAAGCGCGACATCAATCGATTCTTCACCAACCGCATAAACTGTTGCCAATGCGCTCACGGCGACTTCACGCGCGCCCATCGCGGGAATCAGCGCAATGCACATCTGCCAGTTGAAGCCGAGTGGGGCAAATAGTGGCTGCATAAAGTGGCCGAGTTGGCCGGCAAAGCTGTAGTCAATCGCAGGTAGCGTGGCATCGGCCGGTGCGCCGGGGAAGGTCGCCAAAAACCAGAGCACAATTGAGAGTGCAAGGATGATGGTGCCTACGCGGCGGATAAAAATCCACGCGCGTTCACGCAAGCCCATCAATAGATGGTAGGCCATCGGCCAGCGGTAGGTAGGTAATTCGAGCAGCAGCGGAAATTCTTCGCGACCACTGGCGCGGCGGCGCATGAGCCAAGCGATCAGGGCGGCGCTGGCGACACCCGCAAAATAGAGCGCAAACAGAGTAAGGCCTTGCAGATTAAAAAAGCCCCACACGGTTTGCTCGGGAATAAACGCGGCGATGATCAGCGCGTACACTGGTAAGCGCGCTGAGCAGGTCATCAATGGTGCGACCATGATGGTAATAAAGCGCTCGCGCGGATCGGCGATAGTGCGCGTCGCCATAATGCCGGGCACGGCGCAGGCAAAGCTGGATAACAGCGGGATGAACGAGCGGCCCGACAAACCCAGCCCGCGCATGGGGCGGTCGAGCAGAAACGCAGCGCGGGTGAGGTAGCCGGTATCTTCCAGCACCAGAATAAAAAAGAAGAGAATGATGATTTGCGGCAGGAACACCAGTACGCCGCCCACACCAGCGATCAGGCCATCCACGATAAAGTCTTTGAGAATGCCATCGGGTAAGACCGCACCGACTAATCCACCCAGCCCAATGACGCCCGCATCAATTAAATCCACTACGGGATTTGCCCAAGCGAATACCGCCTGGAAGATCACCAACAAAATACTGAACAGCACGACTAAACCAAGCAGCGGATGCATCACCAATGAATCCAGTCGATCTTGCCAGCGCGGTAAATGCGCTGGTTGGATCACATGTTGGCTGATGATGCTTTCGATTTCGGCGTAGAGCGCTTCTACCGATTCCTGACGGTCGCTGAGCGTGAGTGTTTGCTCTCCTTCTGGCGCTGCAGGTTGCTGGGCGTAACCATCCAGCACTTTGCGCAGTTCAGCTACGCCTTGGCTGTTGACGGCGACGGTTTCGATAATAGGGATGCCAATGGCTTGCGAGAGCGCGGCGGTGTTAATGCTGATACCGCGGCGTTTGGCTTCGTCCATTTGGTTGAGTGCAAGGATCATCGGGCGGTTAAGGCTTTTAAGTTCCATCACCAACCGCAAACCCAGGCGTAGGTTGCAGGCATCGATCACGGCGATAAGCAGATCGGGGCGGCGCTCACCGGCGAGTTGGCCGAGGATCACATCGCGCGCAACCTGTTCATCGGGTGAGGTGACAAACAGGCTGTAGGTGCCGGGTAAGTCCAGCAGTTCTGCGGGTTGGGTCAAACCGGTCACCATCCCGGAGCGGCGCTCAACGGTAACCCCGGGGTAGTTGGCAACCTTGGCGCGCGCGCCAGTCAAGCGATTAAACAAAGAGGTTTTGCCGCAATTGGGGTTGCCAATCAAGGCGAAGCGAATAGGGGTGGACATGTTGCTACCTGATCAAAGGCTGGGATTGTCGATAGGCTCGACACAGATTTTGGCCGCTTCGGCGCGGCGCAATGCGAACTTGGTACCGTTGACTTGCACGGCGAGTGGATCAGAACCCAGCAGGCCAAAACCGATCACTTTCAGAGGGGCACCCGGTAAAAATCCCAGTTCTTTCAAGCGCAGGCTGACACGTTCATCCTGTGTGCCAAAGAGCGGTTGGCCAATCAAGCCGGTTACGCGCACTGTTGCGCCTTTACGGCACTGATCGAGGCGCAGGGCGGGGGCAATAGCATCGGAGCGCAAGGCAGTATTCATAAGAAAACACATCTTGATTGTAAATGAGAGTGATTATTAGAAAGAATACTGTATTTGCCAGTTTGCCGCAATTTTATGCGCAGGATTTGCCAGATATTTACGCAGCCCTAGCGGTTCTCCAGCCGGTTGTAATCCAGCAACCCGGCCTCCGTCGGTTGGGCGAGGTGATAGAGTTGGTGGACTTTATCGCTAAATGCCCAAAATTGGGGGTCGCTGCGGCGCACGGCGTATTTATCTTTTAATACGCGATAACTTTCTTCCGAGTCGAGCTGTTGAAATTGGGTGATAAATGCGTCGATCTCTGCTTCATTAACTCGCAAAAAACTATTGGGGTAGGCACCGATAACACCGCGTGCAATGGTGAGGTTATCCTCAGCGGGAATGCGCCGTTTATCCTCGCCAAACAGTGACGACAAGAGGTAGCGAATGTTGTTCGGCGCATCCACTTGTTTGATGTACAAATCGACATAGGTTTGCAAATGGGATTCGGCGTCGCGGTACCAGTAATTCATCAGTTGTTGCTGATCTTTTTCTGGCAGCATTCCCACAAAATTCATTTCACCTTCAATGCGCAAAAAATCCATGTACAAACGGCTTAACAATTGGTGCGACACATTACCGTACACATCAAAACCGGCCACTAATAAATAATGGATACATTGCCTTCAGTGCTTTGGGTTTCAGGAGAAAAAAAGAATACCCAGAAATGATCCTGCATCACGTTGAGTGCAACCTGCCCTCGGCAGATGGGTTTTGGCAATCACACTGGAGGGATCTTGCCATAGACGATAGTAAACACGGCCCACGCCCGGGTCATCAAAGGGGCGCGGAGTACTGATCCGCGCCCTGCGCCAACCAACGCATCATCACATCATGCTCTTGCTCATTTAATCCTGGCAGCGCATAAGGCATGCCCCATAGCGGTTTGCTTCCGGCAAAGCTGGCAAAGCTTTCTATTGCAGAACAGTGTTGTTTGTTGTCGAGATTAAAATCAAAACTGTCGGGCAGGATTGTTGATGACGGAAGTGGGTGCGCTTGTTTTAATTCCAGCATTTGCGCGACCACACCGGCATTGATATTGGCGGTGGGGGTGTTTTTACGTTCATTCAATACCGGGTGAAATCCTTTGCTGCGCCACTGCTTCGTCGTGCTGGCATCTTCAAACAAACGTGTGAGCGATGCACCAAGCAGGCGTGTTCCGTCATAGACTTTGCCGGGGTTGGCACCGCGTAGCAGCCCTTCATAAGCTTCAAGCTTGAGTTGGCAAGGGGCATCGTAACAGCCATGGCAGATAACACAGCGCTGTTCAATAATCGGTTTGGTATCCCGGTAATAAGTGAATTTTGCCTAGGGCAAGCTATCGGTCATTTCACGTGGTTTTGCTTTGCCATAGCGCTGGTTCCAGTGCGAGCTGGTGATGCTGGTACAGCCAACAGTAATAAGTAGAAGCAAGCAGAGAGAGCTACGCGTTAAATAGGTGAGGGGGCGAATAAACGCGTTTAGCAAAGAGGGCTTGCGAATCATAAATATCCCTGTTCCGGCTACATGTGAATCCCCCAGTCTAGCCTGCGTTATTAAATTGGGGAACCTGAGTGGATCAAGGCTGTCCCCCTATAGAGGTTTAGGCCATAATCCTGCTGTCCGTTAATTATTAACACCAGTTGCCATAAAAAATCGCCACATAAAAGGGTATTGCTATGAGTGATGACTACCAACCGCGCAAAAATTCGTCTACCACTATGATTGTTATTGTGGTGCTGGCATTAATTGCTGCTGCGGCTGCTTTCTTTTTTTTACGTGATGATGCGCCTGTTGCATCGCAAACGGTCACCTCTCCTGTGGCGGTCGCTCCACAAGCTGTGGCGACCAGCAGCGCAGCGGCAGCACCGATTGTTGAGTACGAGCCACCGCAGCCGGTGATAGAAGTAGAGCCATTGCCTGGCTTGAATGACAGCGACAGCAGCATACTGGCCGCACTCCAGCAATTGCGCGGTGAGGGTTTGCTGCAGTTACTAGTGCCTCAGGAAGTACTGCGCAAATTTGTACTGGCGGTAAATAATGTGGCTGAGGGCAAAGTCATCCATGAATACCGCCCGATAGTATCGCCACCACCACCGTTTATCGCCGACACTTTCTCTGTGATGGTTGAGGGCACTGCCGTTGATCAGGAGCGTGTATCTCCCAATAACTTCCAGCGCTACGAACCCTATGTGACAACTTTGGCATTGATCGATAGCGATGCTGCTGTCGCTGTGTATCGCCGTTTTTATCCGCTGCTGGAGGAAGCGTTTCGTGAATTGGGATTGAAAAAGCCCAACTTCCACAGTGTGATGATTGCGGCTATCGATAACATTCTCGCCGCGCCAGATGCACGGGGCGATTTATTGTTGGTACGCCCCAAGGTGTTTTATCAATACGCCGACCCGGCTCTCGAAACTCTGCCCCAGACTCACAAATTAATGCTGCGTATGGGCCCCGAAAACGCGCGCAGTGTTAAGGCCAGCCTGCGCCAATTACGGGCGCGCTTAGTGAACCAGTGATACATATTTGTGCGCCACTGATGGGCACGCATCGCATTAAAAAAGCCGCTATCACGCGGCTTTTTTAGTGTCTGATGATCAATGTGTGTATTTTCGTAATCTTCCCTTTTCCTGCACTAAAAATATTTTTTTCCTCTTTTTGGCGTCTAATTTATCTAATCGTTTGATTTTTAAGAAAATCCTACAAAAATTAAGCTGCTTTAATTGTGTAACTTCGCTTTACGTTGCCTTACAAAAATGTTGACAACGTTGTCCGGTGTCGATAGTGTTGATTCATCGACAACGTTGTCTTGTGTCCGCAGTTGTCGAAGAGTTAGATCATTATTAATACACACAAATTGCCAAGTCACGGGAGAATAACCATGCGTAACAAGTTAAGTGATGCGATCAAGCTGGCCAATAAGAGCGCACTGATGCTCGGTTCAGTAGCAGCTGTCGCCATGATGGGTTTTGCGGTTACTGCAAATGCACAAGATGCAGGTGCAGAGCCAGAAGAAGTGTTGGTAACTGGTATTCGTGCTGCTTTGGAGCAAGGTCTGGATGTAAAGCGCAACTCTACTTCTATCGTAGATTCCATCAACGCTGAAGATGTGGGTAAGTTCCCGGACAAAAACGTTGCTGAATCATTACAGCGTATTCCCGGTGTAACCATCCAGCGTCAATTTGGTGAAGGTGCGGCAGTGTCGATTCGTGGTGCTGGCCAAGATCTGACTCTGACTACATTGAACGGCCAAAACGTAGCATCTACTGGTTGGTTTGTATTGGAACCAGCTCGCCGCAGTTTTAACTATGAATTGTTGCCCTCTGAATTGGTAGGCAATCTGGAAGTTTACAAGAGTTCCCAGGCTGACCTGGCTGAAGGTGGGGTGGGCGGTACTGTGGTGGTAAAAACCCGCAAGCCGTTGGATATGCCATCTTTGAGCTTGTACGCCTCTGCAGAAGCCCAGTACCAATCAGACTCAGATTCAACTGACCCTCAACTGTCTGGTATGGGTAGCTGGAAAAACGATTCCGAGACTTTCGGTGCGTTGGTGTCATTGGTAGCTCAAAAGCGGCAATTACAACGTCAAGGTAATGAGGCATTCTGGGAGTGGGGTGCTGGTCCTGTTGCGTTTGAACAAGAGCGTGAGCGTAGCGCTGTAACCGCCACCTTCCAATTCCGTCCAACTGATAGCTTGGATTTGGTATTTAATGCCATGGATATGGAGATGGCAGCGGACAACACTAACTACGCGTTATGGTTGACCCAGGGCAATACCAGTTGGAGCGGCGTGAATGTTCCTGAATCAGACAAAATTAACGGTACTCCTGCCCGCGGCCCATTGAATGTTGCTTATTACCAAGCGCGTCCACGTGAAGCTACCATGAAATCAGAAGTTTATGATTTCAAGGCAACTTACACAGGTGAAGGCTTTGAAGCCAGCGTGCAGTTGGGTGATACTTCTTCCAGCGGTGGCACCGACTTTGAAATGGTTGTAGATGATGGCTCTGGCGGAACTGCAATCCCCGGTGGCAAATACGACTTCATGAGCGGTAAGCAAACCTGGGATCTGAATGGTTTCAGTCTGGAAAACTATAATCCAGGCTCACTGGTGATGGGTACAGGTTCTGCGTTTAACCGCACACCGAAAACTGACGGTGAAACCTACCTGCAAGGCGACATTGAGTTTGAAGTAGATGCTGGTCCGCTGAAGCACATCAAATCTGGTTTCAAAGTGTCTGATCACAATACTACCAGCCGTCGTTATGAATACATCCAAAAGGCAGGTTTCAACACCTCCATCCTAACCTCTGAAGTGTTTGATGGCACTATGGATGCTGGTGCTGGCAGTTATGTAATTCCTCACGCTGATGCCGGTGCGCTTAAGAAATGGGCTAAGGCCAGCATTGTCGGCGAGAAAGAAGATCTGGGTTCATACAGCGAAATCACCGAAGAAAACAGCGCAATTTACGTAATGGGTAAGTTTGAAGCGGATGCTGTGCGTGGTAACTTGGGCTTGCGTTATGTCACTACTGATGCTACTTCCACTTACTTTGTAACTGGTAAGAAAACGGAGTCTAGTGGTGAATACGATGAGTTTTTGCCAAGTGCCAACGTTGCGTTTGACCTGACTGATGATGTGATTCTGCGTGCATCTGCGGCGCGCGTAATGGCTCGTCCACAGTATCCAGATATGTATGTAAACCCGAACGTTGTTGGTAGCAACGATGATCTGCCGAACAACCAATTCTGGATTGTGGGTAATGTTGGTTTGCAACCATTCGTATCCAATCAGTTTGATATTGGCGTTGAGTACTACTTCGATGAAGGTTCGTTGCTGTCGGGTGCTGTGTTCACCAAAGATGTTAAGAACTTCGTTAACCTGACTTCTTATCATGCGGACTCGGTTCCATTTGAAGGCGTTCTGCGTCCTGCCGAGGTTACCAATGGCTGGACTGTGCAGGAAAAGGTTAATGGTAAAGCAGCCACTATCAATGGTCTTGAATTGCAATACCAACAAGATTTTGGCAATGGCTTCGGTACTATTGTTAACTGGACCTACACTGACGCAATCGCTGATGAAGGTACTTTTGCAGACAACAACCGTGTGTTGACTGACAGTTCCAAAAACTCTTATAACCTGACTGGTTATTATGAGAATGACCTGTTCCAGGTGCGTATGTCTTACAACTGGCGTAGCCAGTACATGCTGCGTGAGTCCGGTTCTTACGGCAACCGTTTGCATGATGACTACGGTACTTTGGATATGAGCGCCTCTTACTTCGTGACTGATAACATCACCCTGAAGTTGGATGCCAGCAACCTGCTGGAAGAAAGCTCCAAGCAGTTCGGTCACAACAAAGTGCTGACTACCAACAGCGGCTTCAGCGATGGTTTCCCATTGTATGAATACGAATTGGCTCGTCGCATCACCTTGGGTGCATCAGTTAAGTTCTAATCCTATCGGATAAATGCATAACTGGAAAAAGGGAGGCTCATTGCCTCCCTTTTTTATTGAGAAAATTTCCGATCTACGTAATTTTTCTTTGCAAGATGGAATTTCCGTAAAGGGATGACCACAATAAGCGTAATGCCTTCACTATTCCATATGAGGAGTCTTGCATGACCTCGTCTGTACATCCCTTGAATAAAAGCCGACATTCTTCAATCCAATTGCGTGACGTTTCGCCTTATGCGCATGTAAATAATCAGCATATGGTGCCGGTTGTTTTACATGAGTTTGTCCGTTTGGCAGCGGATTATCCCCTTGTGTTTGTAAAAAATAGCGAAACGGGGCAGTTTCAAACTGTGGCTATCCTCGGGTTGACGCCAGGTGAAAATCTTTTTTTTAGTGAGGCTGGGTGGCGCTCTGATTTGATTCCTGGCTCGATCACTCATTATCCATTGTTGCTGGCTCCAGATATTTTTAATCCTGACCAGCTTGTGGTTGCTATCAATGAAGATAGTGCTTTGATTGGCGCAGGGAACTTGCTGTTTGACGAGCAGGGTGAGGAGACGCTGTATTTGCAGCAAAGAAAGCAATCTTTGGTGGATTATTACGAAAAAGATGTGATTACCAAAAGCATGGTAGATTTATTGAATCAAAAACAATTACTCAAACAGCAAAGTATTACTGTGAAATTAAATGACCAAAGCTTGGTTATTAATGGTGTTTACATTATCGACGAGCAGCGCTTGCAGCAACTGGATGACTCCAGTTTTCTGGAGTTGAAAAACCGAGGGGTTTTGCCATCTATTTATGCGCAATTGGCATCTCTGCATCAACTGCAAAAATTGGTAAAACTAAAGGCCAATACACGATAAAGGCATATGACAACTTGATGTATAAAGTGAGAATGCATTATGCAAATTCGTAAAGTGATCGTGGTTGGTGGTGGCACGGCGGGTTGGTTAAGCGCATGCCATCTTGCTAAAAAGTTACAAAGTCACAGTGAGCAAGGCGTGGAGGTTTGCCTGA
>Ga0307408_100000294_pt1 | contig 48528 bp, 43 predicted proteins | sample 322Cmetagenome_FD_202116 | JGI IMG/M metagenome (GOLD analysis project Ga0307408, IMG submission 202116) | Maize rhizosphere microbial communities from greenhouse at UC Davis, California, United States - 322HYB-C-3 | ecosystem: Host-associated > Plants > Roots > Rhizosphere > Soil | place... | reverse complement strand
CGTCCGAATTCCTGTCCATGCTGCCCTACCTGGCCACCATCGTCGTGCTGGTCGATATCTGCCGCGATCCGAAGACCATCTTGCTGAACAAGCCGATGTCGCTGGGGCAGAACTTCAGGGCTGACTGACGTCTTCCGCCAGCGCCGGTGCGGCTTCATAGTGAGCCTGTATGTGCCGCATCGGCGTCGCGATCCACGCGAAAGTGGCAAGCGCCAGCAGCAAAGCGCCGCCGCCCGCAAACAGCTGCTGCAGTGAGATCCACTGCAGCAGCGCCCCGATCAGCATGGCTGACAGTGGCGCCACACCCATGAAGATGCTCATGAAAATACTCATGGCGCGGCCCAGCATGTGCGGCGGCACGCTTTGCTGTATCCATGTGAAGACGGCAATCTGCATATAGCCGCCCAGCACACCGATGACCGCCAGCAGCACCATGCCCTGCCACGCGGCCGTGATCGCGCCCAATGGCGACATCAATATGCCCACCAGCGCATCGATCGCAAGGATGGTGGCGCCGAACGTGATGGCGCGCAGCTTTGTGCGCGACAGCGCCATGCCGGCCAGGGTGCCCACCCCGTGCGCACCCATCAGGATGCCCAGCGATGCGGCGCCATCGAGGTTGCGCGAGGCCAGCAGCGGCAACGCCACCTGCATGGTGCCGCCGACGACGATCGCCGCCAGTGACCAGTAAATGAAGCAGGTGCGCACCGCCATGTTTTGCCACAAGGTGCGCATGCCTTCCGCCACCGCGTGCAATACGCCCTGGCCCGGCGCCGGCGCGGCTTGGGCGCCGGCCAGTACGCGGACTTTCGCCAGCGTCCATGCGGAAACCAGGAAGCTGGCGCAATCGTAGGCGAATGCGTAGCCGATGCCGTTGGCGTTGCCTGCGCCTTGACCCTGCCGGGAGGCGGCGTGGATATCGTCACCGCCCACCACCATCAGCAAGGCGCCCAGCAACGGCCCGGCCAGCATCAGCAACTGGCGCAACCCCATCATGATGCCGTTGGCGGCCTGCAAGTGTTCGCGCGCCACCAACGTGGGCAGGATCGACATGCCGGCGGGGAAGGCGAATGCCTGCGCCAGTCCCAGGGCCAGCGCCAGCGCGTACAGCAGCGGTGGTGTCAGCAGCGCGGGCGCGCCCAGCACCAGCACGGCCAGCGTGCCGATCACCAGGGCATTGGCGAACTTGGTCACCATCAGCACCGACTTCGGCGAATAGCGGTCGACCAGCGCGCCGCCGAGCAGCATGAAGACAGCGCGCGGCACGCCCATGATGGCAATCACCAGGCCCAGCGCCAGCGGATCGCCGGTCATTTTCAAGACCAGCCAGGGCAGGGCGATCATGGTGAACTGGTCGCCCAGGCCGGACAGCACCGCGCCGCCCATCAGCCAGCGGAAATTCGCGTCTTTCAGCAAGGTCTGGCTCATGGCGGCCTCAGATAAAGGTGGCGCCGGCCACCTGGCCCAGCACGGCCGATACTGCCTGCAACTGGCCGGGTGGCGCGTGGCGCAGCAAGTCGGCCGACACTTCGCGCGCCGTCACCATTGCGTTATCCAACGTCGTGTGGCCGGCCGGCGTGATGACGGCGTAACCCACGCGCGCATCGCGCGGATCGGGCTGGCGGCCCACCAATCCTGTTTTTTCCAACGGCAGCAGGCTGCGCGTGACGCCGGACGCCGTCAACCCCTGGCGCTCGGCCAGGTCGACCCGGCGCAAGCGGCCGCCCGGTGCGCGGGCCAGGTGGTGCAGCAGCTGGAAGTCGCCAAAGCTGATGCCGAAATGGCCACCCAGCGCCGCATCGAGGCGGCGCACCACGGCCGCCTGGGCACGCGCCAGGTGCAGGCAAAACTCCAGCGCGGTATCGTCAGCCGGTTCAGGTGTAGTACTTAACTTATCCATGACTATTCCTTGAAGAATACTTGAGCTGGCAACTATATGCCAAAGAAAATGGAAAGTCAAAAAAAATCCACCGGCATGCGGTGGATTTCTTGAGGCAGGCGCTCAGGCCTTGCGACGGCGCGCCGGTACCAGGCCGGCCACGCCGGCCAGCAGCAGGGCGGCCGAAGCTGGTTCCGCTGGCGGCCACTGTTGCTGCCAATAAAAAAGCCACCGGTGTTCGCCGGTGGCTTGGGGTCAGCTCAAGTCAGCTGATTAACGGTCGCCGTAGCGGCGGGTGCTGAAGTTGCCGTCGCGGCTGCCGCGGTTGTAGCCGCCTTCGCGTGGCGCCGGGGCGCTGTCACGGCTGTAACGGCTTTCGCGGTTGTAGCCACCTTCACGGGTTGGCGATGCGGCTTCGCGGTTGTAGCCGCCGCCTTCGCGGTTGAAGGTCGAACCCTCGCGGCTGAAGTTGGAGTGGCCGCCGCCTTCACGGTTGTAGCCGCCTTCGCGCGGTGCGCCCGGCTTGCTGAAGCTGCGCTGGCCCGGCTTGCGGCCTTCGCCTGGTTTCCAGCCTGGACGGGCCGGACGCGGGGCGGCGGAGCGCTTCGGCTCGTAGCCTTCCACCACCGTCACCGGAATGCTTTGCTTCGTGAGGCGCTCGATGCGGCGCACGTTCATGTTTTCCGAGTGGTTCACCAGCGACACGGCCAGACCGTTGCGGCCGGCGCGGCCGGTGCGGCCGATACGGTGCACGTAGTCTTCCGCGAATTTCGGCAAGTCGTAGTTGAACACGTGGGTGATGGTTGGCACGTCGATACCGCGTGCCGCCACATCAGTCGCCACCAGCACTTTGACCTGGCCACGGCGCATGCTTTCCAGCGTGCGGTTGCGGGCGCCCTGGTGCATGTCGCCATGCAGTGCGGCGGCCGAGAAGCCGGCGATGTTCAGGCGGTCGGCGATGGTGTCGGCGTCACGCTTGGTGGCGGTGAAGACCACGGCCTGGTCCAGCGTTTCGTCGCGCAGCAGGTGGTCCAGCAGGCGGTTCTTGTGCGACAGGTCGTCCACGAAGTGCACGCGCTGCGTGATGTTTTCATGCTTGTTGGCGGCGCTGTTAATCTGGATCACCATTGGATCCTTGGTGATGCGGCGCGCCATGTTGCCCACCACACCGTCCAGCGTGGCGGAGAACAGCATGGTCTGGCGGGTGGCCGGGGTGGCTTCGACGATTTTTTCGATGTCGTCGATGAAGCCCATGTCCAGCATGCGGTCCGCTTCGTCCAGCACCAGGATTTGCAGTTGCGAGAAGTCGATCTTGCCCGAATCCATATGGTCGATCAGGCGGCCGGGGGTGGCAACCAGGATTTCCGGATTGCGCGACAACAGTTGCATCTGTTTCGGGTATGGCATGCCGCCCAGGATCGCAACGGCTTTAATACGGCGCAGGTTGGCGCAGTATTTGTCGGTATTGGTGGTGACCTGCAGGGCCAGTTCGCGGGTCGGCGTCAGCACCAGCATTTTCGGCTGGGCTGGCTTGAAACGCGGACGCTCGCCACGGGCTTTGGCCGATTGGGCTTCTTGCGCCGGGGTGCGGCCGGTTGGGGCCGATTCATCTTGCGCCAGGCGGTGCAGCGACGGCAGCATGAACGCCGCAGTCTTGCCGGAACCGGTCTGGGAGGACACCAGCAAGTCCTTGCCTTCGATCGCGGCAGGCACAGCCTGCTCCTGTACCGGGGTCGGCTTGGTGTAGCCGGAATCGATCAGCGCTTTAAGGATGGACGTGTGGAGGCCAAGTGCTTCAAAAGTCATTCAGTATCTTTCGTAAAAATCAGCGTCTTGCCAAAAGCAATACGCAAAATAGCAACGCGAACCAAAGCGAAATGACTCTAAACGGGTGTATTAGAAATTTCGGCACAAAAGCTTTGCGCCGGGACAGTGCCATATGTGGCACTTAGGGCGGGGGGCTTTATATCGGGCGACATCCGGTTGATGCGCCCAGGCTGCGTAGCTGCTCGTTATTATTCAGGTGCCTGCGGTGTTGCAATGCACAAGCGAGAATAATACATCATTTCGCCGGACAGTGCACAGATAAATTCTTACACCAAGCTTACGCGCTACAAAGTTGTTACATGGACCAGCCTGTGGCGATCGACAACGTAGCTTTCGCGCAAACTATTTTTTCGCCGGTTTAACCCCGCGCGGGAATCGGCGCCGTTACATGGTAGTGCCGGCTGGTCCGGATTCAAGGAGGTTGCCATGTCAACGCGCCCGATGCGCCTGTTGCGTTTGTATACATTGTTTTTGTTATTGTGCGCCGCTCCATGGCTGGCGGCGCAGCCGTTGATGGAGACCTTGCGCGGCGAACGCCCCGTGCGCCTGCAACGCCTCGAGATTCACAGCGCCATCAGTGGTGGCATGGCCGAGACGCGGGTGCGCATGGTGTTTTTCAACCCGAACAGCCGCGTGCTGGAGGGGAATTTGCAATTCCCGCTGGCGGACGGCCAGCAGGTGACGGGTTTTGCGCTCGATATCGATGGCGCGATGCGCCCGGCGGTGCCGGTGGAGAAAAGCCGGGGACGGCAAATCATCGAAATGGAAGAGCGGCGCGGCGTCGACCCGGCGCTGCTGGAGCACACGCAAGGTACCCAGTTCCGGTTGCGCGTGTATCCGATCCCCGCGCAGGGCACCCGCGCGGTGGAATTGACGGTCGCGGAACCGCTGGCGCATGACAGCGAGGGCTGGATCTACCGGCTGCCGCTGGCGTATGCCAATGGCGTCAAGGATTTCGTGCTGAATGTGGACGTGCAGGGGGCGGCAATGGCGCCCCGCTTCGGCGGGGTGGCCGACGCGCCGGTGTTCAGCGGCAGGAGCACGGTCCGTAGCCAGCCGGACGCGCGTGTGCCGGGTGAGCCGGACAGCGAGACGGCGCGCCGCGCCGGGAATGCGGCGGCGGCCGATCCCGCGCAGGGCTGGCAGGCGCGCCTGGACCGCCCGGTGGCGCAAGCCGTGACGGTGCATATTCCCACCACGCAGCGGGTGCAAGCCTATGTCGAGCGCTTTGGCAATGACACGTATTTTGTCGCGGAAGTGCCGGTCAACGCGCAGCGCACGCCGCGTCCATTGCCGCGTGCGGTCGGCCTGCTGTGGGATGCGTCCGGTTCCGGCGCGCGCCGCGCCATCGATGACGAACTGGCGCTGCTGGATAGATATTTCCGCGCGCTAGGCAATGGCGACGTCAAGCTGGTGCTGCTGCGCGACCGCGCCGAGGCGCCGCAAGCGTTCCGCATCCGCGATGGCAACTGGGATGCGCTGCGCAAGGCATTGCAAGCCGTGAAATATGACGGCGCCAGCGCACTGGCGGACTGGCAGCCGGAGTCCGGCGTGCAGGAATACCTGCTGGTGTCCGATGGCTTGCAAAACTATGGCGCGCGCCGCTTCCCGCTGCTGGCGGCCGGGCAGCGGCTGTATGCCATCCATTCCTCGGCGGGGGCGGACACGGTGCGGCTGGCCGCGCTGGCGGAACGCAGCGGCGGTGCGCTGGTCGGCGTAGCGGCGGGGCAGCCGATCGATGCCGCCGCCAATATGCTGCTGACGGACGGCCCCCGTATCGAACACTTGCGCGCCGACGGCGCCACCGAACTGCTGGCCGATGCCGGTGCCATGGAACAGGGTTTATTGCGCGTCGCGGGCAAGCTGACGCGCGTCAGCGCGCAAGTGCAACTGTCGCTGGCGCGGCAGGGCAAAGCCGTGCCGGTGACGGTCCACATTGACAGCGGCGCCGCAACGCATCCGCTGGCCGCGTGGCTGTGGGCCAGCTATCAATTGCGGGCGCTGGACATCGATCATGAGGCCAACCGTGGCGCGATCCGTCGCCTCGGCGCGCAATTCGGCATGCCGACCCGTGAAACGTCGCTGCTGGTGCTGGAACGGCTGGAAGACTATGTGCGCCATGATGTGACGCCGCCGCCGGCGATGCAGGCGGCGTTCGACAAGCTGCGCGCGCAGCGCACCCGCGGCACCGCGCAGCGCCGCGACAAGCAGCTCGATTCCGTGGTACGCCAGTTCGAACAAAAGATCGCGTGGTGGGAAAACCCGCCGCAAAAGAAGCGCTGGCTGTACAAGGATGAGGAGGCGGTGCAGCTGAGCCAGCGGCAAATGCGGGAATTGCGCCGGGCCGAGCAGGCGCGCGCCCGGAATGAATCCCTGACGCAAAAGGAGCGGCGCGAACACATGGATCCGCGCCTGATGGACGATGCGCGGATGCCGGCGCCGGTGCTGAGCCTCGCGCCGCCTGCGCCACCGGCGGCACCGGCGCCCGCCGCCGCACCGGTTGCTTCCGGCATGCGTGCCGATGTCGCGGTGCCGCCGATGGCCGAGGCCAAGGCCAAGGCGGCCATGGCGCACGCGGCGCCGGAGCCTTTGCTCGCGCCGTCGATCGGCATCGCGCTGAAAAAATGGCATGCCAACGCGCCCTATATCGCCCGCATGAAGGCTGCCGCGCCGGATGCGCTGTACGCGATTTATCTCGATGAAAAACCGTCATGGGAAAGCAGCAGCGCGTTTTATGTCGACGTGGCGGACATGCTGCTGCAAAAGGGCAAGCGCGACCTGGCGCTGCGGGTCTTGTCGAACCTGGCGGAGATGGACCTGGAAAACCGGCATGTGCTGCGCGTGCTGGGCTACCGTTTGCTGCAGGCGGGCGCGCCGCAACTGGCGATTCCCGTGTTTGAACAGGTCAGGCAACTGGCGGAAGAGGAGCCGCAATCGTTCCGCGACCTGGGTCTCGCCTATGCGGCGGCGGGCAAGTGGCAGGAAGCCATCGAGCAGCTGTATGAAGTGGTGCTGCGTCCGTGGGACGGCCGTTTCGCGGAAGTCGAGCTGATTGCGCTGGCGGAAATGAATGCGATTATCGCCACCGCGCCGGCCGGGTCCCGGCTGGACACCAGCCACATCGACAGCCGCCTGCTGCGCAACCTGCCGCTGGACGTGCGGGCCGTGCTGACCTGGGACGCCGACAACAGCGACATGGATTTGTGGGTGGTCGATCCGGATGGCGAGAAGTGCTACTACGGCAACCAGAACACGCAACTGGGCGGCCGCCTGTCGCGCGATTTTACGGGTGGTTATGGACCGGAAGAATTTTCGCTGCGCCGGGCCAGGCCGGGCCAATACCGGGTCTATGCCAATTACTTTGGCGACCGCCAGCAACTGGTGGCCGGCGCCACCACCTTGCAGCTGAAACTGACGACCGGGTTTGGCACGCCGCGTGCCAGGGATGAGATGGTGACGCTGCGGCTGAAGGAGGGCGGCAGTACGGTGATGGTGGGAGAGTTTGAAGTGAAGTAAGCCTTAACGGCTGCGCCCCAGTGCTTCGCGCAACTTGTCCGGAACCGGATAGTCCGGATAGGTTGCGCGCAAACGGTCCCACTCCGCCAGCGCCTCGTCGCGCTTGCCTTCCTTCAGCAATTGTTCGATGTGGACCACGACGGCGGCAGGGTATATGGGCTGGCTGGCCGCGTCCTCCGCCAGTTGTTTGGCCAGCGCGGGCTTGGTCGCCGCCGGCGCCGACTGCGCGGGAGCGCCGGCGCGGTAGTCGGCTTGTGGTTGTAGCTCCGGTACTGGCGCAACGACAGGCGCCGGCGTGCGTGCGTATGCCGGGACTGGCACGGGCGGTGCTGGGGGCGCGGCTGATGACGGCGCCGCGGCGTGAGCCGGCATCTGTATTGTTGGCGGCGGGGCTTCGGCCTTGCGCTTTTCCGCTGCGGCATCGTTGCGCGCGGCCTCCGCTTTGGCCGCCAGGGCGGAAGGTGTGGCCATGATTGCGGGCGGGCGTGCCGCCGCGCGGCCGGCGCCTGTGGCCGCTGGCGCGGCGGCATCCTTGGCTGGCGCGGCAATGTCCGGCGCAGGCGCAGCCGCTTCCGGCGGCGCGTGTGGTTCCGTCATCGGCGCGGGCATGGCCGGGATTTGCATCTCCTGCATCGATGCCTGGATGGCTTGCCGCTGTGCCAGATCGTCCTGCCACAGCGGCAACGCGATGGAAATCGCGGTGACCCCGGCGGCCAAAGCCACCGGCGTGCGCCACCGTTCCCGCCAGCGGCGTGGCTGGAAGTCGGCGGGACCTTGGTCATCATTGGCTGCGGCTGCGGCTGTGCCGCCTTGCCCCAGGTCCGCCGCCACCCGCGCCAAAATTGCCGCATCCAGCGCGGCGGGCGGCGCCGGCTGCGTCAATTCCGCCAGCCCCTGCGCGAGCGGTCCCTTGCCTTGCAAAAAGGCATCGAATTGCGCATCGTCATCGTCGTAGGGCTGGCCCGTCATACCGGTTCCTTGTCCGCGTCGGCGGCATAGTGCTGGCGCAGTTTCTTCATCGCATAGCGCAGGCGGCTTTTCACGGTTTCCACCGGGACAGCCACCAGTTCGGCGATTTCTTCCAGGCTCATGCCGCTGAATTGTTGCAGTATAAGCGCTTCCTTTTGTTCGCCGGGCAGCGCGTGGATGGCCGCGTGCAGGGCGCGGGTGCGCTGGCGCGCTTCCAGCGCGGCGTCGGCGCCCACGGAGGCGCTTGTGGCAGCGCCGCTGTCACTTAAATGATCGAACAGCGCCGCGTCATCGACCAGTTGCGCCTGCGGCTGGCGCAGCAGGTCCAGCAAGCGGTTGCGGGCGATCTGGTACAAATACGTGCGGAAGCTGGCCAGCGGCTGATAGTGCTGCCGTGCCTGGTGCAGGCTGATCCAGCTGTCCTGGGCGATTTCATCGGCCCAGTCACGGCGCGGCGCGTGCCACGACAGGAAGCGGTACAAGCCGCGGCTGTGGCGGCGGTACAGTTCCTGGAAGGCCGGCAAATCGCCCTCCTTGTAACGGAGCATCAGCGCTTCGTCGGACAGTCCGTTGTGCATGGGGCAAAGAAAATGGGGCCAGGCCCATTGTAAAGCGGACCTGGCCCCATTTCAGAGAGGAAATTACTGGTAGTCGGAGGCGTTCAGGCCCATCACGTGCGAGAAGCCGCCGTCGACGTACAGGATGTCGCCGGTCATGCCGGAGGACAGGTCGGACAGCAGGAAGGCGGCGGTGTTGCCGACTTCTTCGATCGTCACGTTGCGGCGCAGCGGGGCGTGCGACGAGGCAAAGCCCAGCAGCTTGCCGAAGTCCTTGATGCCGGAGGCGGCCAGGGTCTTGATCGGGCCGGCGGAAATGCCGTTGGCGCGGATGCCTTTCTGGCCCAGGTTTTCAGCCAGGTAGCGCACCGACGCTTCCAGCGATGCTTTCGCCAGGCCCATGGTGTTGTAGTAAGGAATGGCGCGCACCGCCCCCAGGTACGACAGGGTCAGCAGCGACGAGCCTTCGCGCAGCATCGGCAGCGCGGCTTTCGCCATGGCCGGGAACGAGTAAGCGGAAATGTCGTGGGCGATGCGGTAGTTTTCGCGGGTCAGGCCATCGAGGAATTCACCGGCAATCGCTTCGCGCGGCGCAAAGCCGATCGCGTGCACGAAACCGTCGAGGAATTCCCAATTCTGGTTCAGGTCGCGGAACAGCGCGTCGATCTGCTCATCGCTGGACACGTCGCAATCGAACACCAGGTTGCTGCCGAACTCGGCGGCGAATTCCGTGATGCGGTCCTTGAAGCGTTCGCCCACATAGGTGAAGGCCAGTTCGGCGCCTTCGCGGTGGCACGCCTTGGCGATGCCGTACGCGATGGAACGGTTGGACAGGAGGCCCGTGATGAGGATTTTTTTACCTTGCAGGAATGCCATAGTGACTCCGATTACTACTGCTGCGATGGCACGCACACCGGGGCGGCGTCAACGACAGTAAGGGTTGATTGGTTCGCAAGTGCGAGATTGTAGGGGCTGACCGCCGCATCTGCAACTTTTCAATCGCAGTGCGGCAGCACGTCCGTTCTATTTAACAGACGCCGGTAACCGTTAATTGTTACGGGATTTCTTCTTGCCGGCGGCGTCGCGCGAGACGCGGGCCTTGACCAGCGAAACCGGCGCGTTCTTGCTGTTGGTTTCGCCTGTGGCCTGTTTGTAACGGCTGGCCTTGGCCTGGCCCCGGTCGGCTTCCAGCGCCACCATGGCGCTGTCGGCGATTTCGGGCGCGATGTCCACATTGAGCGAAGCCGAGGTCTTCGGCACCAGAATGGTGGAACCGGCTTTGAGCACGGTTTTTTGCGGGATGTTGTTGGCCTGGCGGATCACGTCCGGCGTGGTGTGGAATTTCGATGCCAGGGTTTCAATGCGCTCGCGGGCGCTGGTGATCTTGTGCGTGGTCCAGCTCGACAGGTTGCGGCCCCATTGCGCCAGGTTGGCGGCGAACTTTTCAGCATTGGCCTTGGGCAACAGAATCTGCGTTTCGTCGCCGGTGATGACCGGCTTGTTGAATTGCGGATTGAGCGCCTTGAATTCTTCCATCGGCAGTTCCGCCAGTTCCGCGGCGACCTTCATGTCGATGTCGCTGGTTTTTTCGATGGCCGTGAAATACGGCTGGTTATCGATGTGCGGCAGGTGCAGGCTGTATTGCGCCGGATTGGCGACGATGTTTTTCACGGCTTGCAGGCGCGGGACATAGTTGCGGGTTTCCGCAGGCATGTGCTCGGCCAGGCTTTCGAAGTCGGTGGCCTTGCCGGCGGCCTGGTTGCGCTTGATGGCCTTCTGTACGTTGCCTTCGCCCCAGTTATAGGCGGCCAGGGCCAGTTGCCAGTCGCCAAACATATCGTACAGGCGCTGCAGGTAACTCAAGGCGGCGTCGGTCGACGACAGCACGCTGCGGCGGTCATCCTTGAAGGCGGTTTGCTTCAGGTTGTAGTCGCGCCCGGTGCCGGGCACGAATTGCCACAGGCCGGCCGCGTTGGCGCTCGACAGCGCTTGCGGATTGAAGGCGGACTCGATGAACGGCAGCAGCGCCAGTTCGGTCGGCATGCCGCGCTTTTCCAGTTCGGTGACCACGTGGAACAAGTAGCGCGATGCGCGCTCACCGGTGCGGGACATGTGTTCCGGGTGGGCGCTATAGTAAGTCACGTGCTTGCTGACCAGCGAATTGCTCAAGTCGGGAATCGCATAGCCGGTGCGGATGCGGCCCCAGACATCCGTTTCGCGGAAAGCGTCTTCGTTGATGGCTGGCTTGGCTGGAGTTGCTGAGGCGGGTTTTGCTGCAAGAAGGGCGGACTGCGAGATCAGCGCGGCGGAGGCGGTAGCGGCTGCGGGGCCGCTATCGAGCGCCCGGGAAATGCCCGGCGCCAGGCTTAGCAGCGCCATCGCGCTTCCCGTCAGAATCAATTTAAATCGTTGCATAGTATTCTTTGTCGCGTTGTCGATAAGAAACATCGGACTGACCATGATCAAGGGGGCAGTGTACGGGCGTTTATACGGCCGGGTCAAGAAATATGTCATCCCGATGACAGTTGTCTTTAAGAAATCATGGTGTTTATTGCAGGGGAGTTGGCAGCAGTAGCAAGCAAATTGGCGGCAAATAGGAAAACACCTGCTGAGTGCGTACAATGGCGCCCACTCATCAGGAATTGCAGGAGAACCATTATGACCAAGCAGGCCCCCGACCACGACGCGATCATTGCCGCCACCCAGAAATGGCTGGAAAAGGCGGTGATCGGCTTGAACCTGTGCCCGTTTGCCAAGGCCGTGCACATCAAGAACCAGATCCGTTACGTGGTGTGCGACGCGTCCACGCCCGAGGAATTGCTGGAACTGTTGATGGATGAGTTGCAATTGCTGTCCGACACCGATCCGGCCCAGGTCGACACGACCCTGATCATGCACCCGAACGTGCTGCGGGATTTCGAGGACTACAACGAATTCCTCGACGTGGCCGATGCCGCGCTGGAAGACATGCAGCTCGACGGCGAACTGCAGGTGGCCAGTTTCCACCCGGATTACCAGTTTGCCGGCACGGATAAAAACGATATCGGCAACTACACCAACCGTTCGCCGTATCCGACCCTGCACCTGCTGCGCGAAGACAGCATCGACCGCGCGGTGGAAGCGTTCCCGGAAGCGGAAGCGATTTTCGAGAAAAACATCGAGACCCTGGAAAAGCTGGGCCACGACGGCTGGGATCAACTGGGTTTGCAGGCGGATAAATAATGACGGGGCTGGAAATCAAGCGCATGGCGTCGGCTGTGCATGACGCCACCACGCCGGCCGCCAAGCCGGTGCTGCGCCCCGACACGCCCTGTGTCGCGGTGTGCTCGACCACGTTCGATGAGATCTGCCGCGGCTGCGGCCGTACTTATATAGAAGTGGCGCACTGGGTGGCCATGTCCGACGAGCAAAAGGAAGTGGTGTGGGAGCGCATCACGGCGCAGGGGTATCCGCGCCGCAATACGTAAGTTCGGTCAACTGGTCCCGCGCTCAGCGGAGACGAGCCGCTTAGAAGGTGCCGATAAAGTCTTTCTTGCCGATTTCAATGCCATTGTGGCGCAGGATGTTGTAGGCCGTCGTCACGTGGAAGAAGAAATGCGGCAGCGCATAGTGGTGCAGGTAGTTCTTGCCGACCCAGTGCTTGGTCTTTTCACCGCTGCCGGTGGTGATTTCGCGCGTTTCGGCGCCGTCGAAGGCCGACGATGGCAGGGTGTCGAGGAAGGCCAGGGTTTTCGTGATGCGGGCTTTCAGTTCCGCAAACGACTTTTCCGTGTCGTCGTAGGCCGGCACGTCCTGGCCCGCCAGGCGCGCGCCGGCGCCCTTGGCGAAGTCGGCGGCAATCTGGATCTGGCGCGTGAACGGCAGCATGTCCGGGAAAAGACGGAATTGCAACAGTGCGTTGGCGTCGATTTTCTTGTCGCTGACGTGGGCTTCGGCTTTGTCCAGAATGGCCAGCAGACTGTTCAGCAGTTGGCGGAACACGGGGATGGACGCGGTGTACATGGGAGAAGTCATAACGGTTCCTTGAAAATGCCATGGATTGGCGAGTGGCGATGATAGCAAGCTTGTCATCTTTGTGCTGGACGCCGTGGCCCACTCGGTAGCGCTATAGTCGTGACTTATCGGCTTGTTTGCGTGCATAATTGTTGCTACTGAAAAATTCCTTTCGCCGCAAGTCCGGCAAGTGTCCCCAGCCCGTGCATGATTAGCAATTTATATAGAAGACTGCGCTCGCGGCTGAGCGCGTTGTACGGCCTGTCAATCTACGGCGCTTTGCTGCTGGTGGTGTTTGGCGGCCTGGTGATTCCCGCGATGATCGGCAGCTACCTGCTGATCGGCGTCCATGAGCAGCAATCGGCGCGCACCGCGCTCAATGAATCGCTGCAGCGCAATGCCGACATCCTGGCGCTGGGCATGCAGGAATCGCTGTGGAACATGAATGCGGAATCGGCCCATTCGCTGGTCGAATCGGTCATGCGCGACCGCTCGGTGCTGCAAGTGCAGGTGACGGGGCAGGCCGATACCCAGTTCATGAACGTGAAATCGCCGCGCCGCGTGGTGGGCCACGTGTTCCGCGCCGAACGTGAAATCCTGGTGCGGGGCGAGCGCATCGGCCGCATCATGGTGGAAATGGACGACGCGCGCAGCCAGCAGGAATTGCGGGAAAAGCAACTGTCCTATGTGTTCGTGCTGGCGGCGCAACTGACGGTGTCGCTGCTGCTGATCGTGCTGTTCCTGAACAAGCGCCTGATTACGCCGCTGCGCAAGCTGATGCGCTTTTCCGACCGCCTGTCCCATGGCGACTTTGAAACCCGGCTGGAATTGACCGGCCGCGACGAGCTGGGCCGCCTGTCCGGCCAGCTGGAACAGATGCGGGTCGCGATCAAGCATTTGTTTGAAGACATCGGCCAGCGCGAAGAGCGTTTCCGCACCATCGTGACACAGGTGCCGGGCGCGGTGTTCCGCTTCCGTCCGGACGGCCCGATTGATTTCGTCTCGGACGCGATCGAAGACATTTCCGGCTACCCGGCCGCGCAATTCATGCGTTCCACCACCCATTCGTGGGCCAACCTGATTTGCCCGGAAGACCGCCGCGTGCACCGCCGCGCGCTGGCGCAGGCGATCCGCGACGGCAAGCCGTATGAAATCGAATACCGCATCATCGATGCCGCCGGCACCGAACGGTGGGTGGCGGAAAACGGCCAGCCGCAGCCGGGCGAGAGCGGCGCCGACGCGCCGTGGGTGGACGGCATCATTTCCGACATCAGCCAGCGCAAGCACAATGAAATGCGCATCGAAGCGCTGCTGGCGGAACAAAGCGCGATTCTCGACAACGTGATGTTTGGCGTGATGTTCGTGCGTAACCGCTGCATCGTGTCGGTCAACCGCCGCTGCGAAGAATTGTTCGGCTACGAGCCGGGTGTCATGGTGGGTGAATCCACCGCGCTGGTGTTCCCGACCGAAGAGGAGTACCAGGAAGCGGGCGAGCGCCAGTATCCGGCGCTGGAAGATGGCGCCGACTTCAGCGAGGAGCGCCAGTACCGCCGCCAGGATGGCACGCTGTTCTGGTGCCTGGTGTCCGGCTGCGCGATCGACTCGGCCCGCGCCAATGAAGGCAGCATCTGGGTGTATGCCGATATCACCGCGCGCAAGGAAGCCGAGGAAAAGCTGCGCCTGTCGGCCACCGTGCTGGAACACATTGCCGATGGCGTGATGGTGATCGACGCCCAGGGCACCATCGTGGCGGTCAATCCCGCCTTCACGCAAATCACCGGCTATACCGAAGCCGAGGCGCTGGGCCGCGACCGTACCCTGACCCGTTCCGAACGCCATGACGACGGCTTCTACCAGGAGCTGTGGGCGGAACTGGTGGCGACCGGGTTCTGGCGCGGCGAAATCTGGAACTTGCGCAAGAACGGCGAGCTGTACCTGGAATGGCTGACCATGTCCGCCGTGCGCGACAACAAGGGCGTCACCACCCACTATGTGGGCGTGTTCAGCGACATCACCCTGGTCAAGGAGGCGCAGGAAAAGCTGGACCACCTGGCGCACCACGACCCGCTGACGGCGCTGCCGAACCGGCTGCTGTTCCACGACCGCCTGCACCACGCGCTGCAGCGCGCCACGCGCGAGCAGGAACAACTGGCGGTGCTGTTCATTGACCTGGACCGCTTCAAGAACGTCAACGACACGCTGGGCCACCACATCGGCGACGAATTGCTCAAGCAGGTGGCGCGCGCGTTGCAGGACAAGCTGCGCGAAGGCGATACCCTGGCGCGCCTGGGCGGTGATGAATTCATCGTCCTGCTGGAAAACGTCGATGGCCAGTTTGGCGCGGCGCATGTGGCGGAAAAACTGGTGGCCATGTTCGAGCGTCCGTTCATGGTGGCGGACCACGAATTGTTTGTCACCGGTTCGGTCGGCATTTCGCTGTTCCCGGAAGACGCGACCGACCTGAATATGCTGATCCGTAACGCCGACGTCGCCATGTACCAGGCCAAGGCGCGCGGACGCAATGGCTACCGCCTGTATGCGCCATCGATGTCGGGCGAGGGTGTGGAGCGCCTGCGCCTGGAAACCTTCCTGCGCCGCTCGCTGGAAAAAGATGAAATGTTCCTCAACTTCCAGCCACAGGTGGAAATCGATACCGGCCGCCTGACGGGCGTGGAAGCGCTGGTGCGCTGGAACCACCCGGAACTGGGCCTGGTGCCGCCGATCCGCTTTATTCCGCTGGCCGAGGATACCGGCTTCATCAACCCGCTGGGCCAGTGGGTGCTGGAACAGGCGTGCCGCCAGATGATCCGCTGGGACCAGGCCGGCCTGCATGTGCCGAAGATGGCGGTCAACCTGTCGGCCAAGCAGTTCGACCGCGGCAGCATCGCCAGCCTGGTTGGCGACATCCTGCGTGAAACCGGGTTGGAACCGCACCGGTTGCAGCTGGAAGTGACGGAATCGGTGATCATGAACACCGGCGATGCGCTGGCCTACATCAACGATTTGCATGCGATCGGCGTCGGCCTGGCGATTGACGATTTCGGTACCGGTTATTCGTCGCTGGCCTACCTGAAGCAGATGCCGGTGCAGACCCTGAAAATCGACCGTTCGTTCATCAAGGATATCTCGACCGACGTGAACGATGAAGCGATTGCCATCGCGATCATCCAACTGGGCAAGAGCATGAATTTGTCGGTCATTGCGGAAGGCGTGGAAACCGAGGAGCAGGCCGCCTTCCTGTTGCGCCATGGCTGCAACCACGCGCAGGGTTATTACTACAGCAAGCCGGTGCTGGCCGAAGACTTGCTGGCGCGCTGGCGTGAAGTCGAGGCGGTCAACCAATGAAGCGGCGCACCTTCCTGCTGTCCGGGCTGGCGGCGGCGGGCGCCGTGCTGGTGGGCTGGGGCGCGCTGCCGCCGCGCCAGCGCATCCGGGGCAAGGCGGCGCTGCCTGTCAGTGACGGCGCGGTGACGCTCAATGGCTGGGTGGCCGTGGCGCCGGACAATACCGTCACGGTGGCGATGGCGCGCAGTGAAATGGGGCAGGGCGTGCTGACGGCGCTGCCGATGCTGGTGGCCGAAGAGCTCGATGTGCCACTGGAGCGGGTCCGGCTGGTACAGGCGCCGTTCGATAAAATCTATGGCAACGTGGCGCTGATCGCGGACGCCTTGCCGTTCCACCCCGATGACGAGGGCCGCGTGCGCCATGGCGCCGAACGCCTGATCACCAAGGTGGCGCGGGAACTGGGCATCAATGTCACGGGCGGCTCGTCGAGCATCAAGGACCTGTGGCTGCCGATGCGCGAAGCGGGCGCCACGGCGCGCGCGCTGCTGATCGAAGCGGCGGCGCGCAACTGGAATGTGCCGCCGTCGGAATGCCGCACCGAAGACGGCCATGTGCTGCACGGCAGCGGCAGGAAGGCGCCGTATGGCGACCTGGCGCAACTGGCCGCCGGCATGACGCCGCCCGCCAGCGTGCGCCTGAAAACCCCCGGACAATTCCGCCTGATCGGCGCCAGCGCGCCGCGCCGCGACACGGCCGCCAAGGCCAACGGCAGCGCGGTGTTCGGCATCGATGCGCGGCCGCCCGGGATGCTGTATGCGGCGGTGCGCATGGCGCCCGTGATCGGCGGCACGGTGGCGTCGTTCGACCCGCAAGCCGTGCTGAAAATGCCCGGCGTCAGGCAGGTCGTCGACTATTCCGCCGCGCTGGAAGGGCAAACCGGCGCCCGCGCCGGGCTGGCCGTGGTGGCGCGGCATTACTGGCAGGCGCGCCAGGCGGCCGACGCGCTGGTCATTCAATGGCATGACGGCCCGCACGCGGCGCTGTCGTCGGGGGCGATCCTGCGCGAGCTGGCGCGGCGGCTCGACAGCGACAGCGGGCATACGTTCCATGAAACCGGCGACATCGGCCGGCTCGATGGCGCGGCGAAAACCGTGCGCGCGGAATACCGCGCCCCTTACCTGGCGCATGCCGCCATGGAACCGATTAATTGCACGGCGCAGGTGGCGGGCGGCAAGGTGCGGCTGTGGGTCTCGACCCAGTCGCCCAGCTTTGCCATCAGCGTGGCGGCCAAGGTCGCCGGTGTGAAGCCGGACGATGTGGAACTCGACATCAAGTTGCTGGGCGGCGGCTTTGGCCGGCGGCTCGACGTCGACTTCATTGCGCAGGCGGTGGCGATAGCGAAGCAGTGCGGCGGCCTGCCGGTGCAGGTGATCTGGACCCGCGAAGACGATACCCGCCACGACGTGTACCGCCCGGTGGCGCTGGCGCGCTTCGCGGCGGGCCTGGATGGCGCGGGCAATCTGCTGGCCTGGGACAACCACTCGGCCGGCGCCGCCATCGGCCATCAGTTCTTGAAGCGCAATCTGGGCGTGCCGGGCGCCGGGCCGGACAAGAATTCCGCCGAAGGCGAATATGACATGCCGTATGAAGTGCCGCACCAGCGCATCCGTCACGTCAATGTCGACAGCGTGGCGCCGGTCGGTTACTGGCGTTCGGTCGGCCATTCGCACAATGCGTTTTTCAAGGAAAGTTTTATTGACGAAATGGCCCACGCGGCCGGGCAGGACCCGGCCGGATTCCGCCGCGGCTTGCTGCACCGGCATCCGCGCCACCTGGCCGTGTTGAATGCCGCCGTGGACAAGGCGGGCCAGCCGCCGCCGGGGCGCGCGCACGGCGTGGCGCTGCACCAGTCATTCGGCTCGATCGTGGCGCAGGTGGCCGAGGTGTCGGTGGCCGGCAAGGACATTACCGTGCATCGCGTGGTGTGCGCGGTCGATTGCGGCATTGCCGTCAATCCGGGCATCATTGCCCAGCAGGTCGAATCGAGCGTGGTGTTTGGCTTGTCGGCCGCGCTGATGGGGGAAATCACCATCGACGGCGGTAAAATCGTGCAGGGCAATTTCGGCGATTATCCGGTGCTGCGCATGAACCAGGCGCCGAAAGTCGAGACCATCATCATGCTGTCGGCGCAGCCGCCGCAAGGCATGGGCGAACCTGCCGTGCCGCCGGTGGCGCCGGCGGTGGCCAATGCGGTGTTCAAGTTGACGGGGCAGCGGCTGCGCAGTTTGCCATTGAAGCTGGCCTGAGTTATTCCGCCTTCAGCAACGTGCGCAGATTGCAGTTTTCCTGCCATTCGCGGCGCTCTTCCGTACTGCCCGCGTAGGCTTCCAGTTCCGCGTCCGACATCGCCGACTGCGCCAGCACCAGCCGGTGCGCCACGTTGGCGTCCGGCAGCATGGTGCCAAAGAACGCCACGTGTTCATGGCGCTGGATCAGCAGGGTCGGGAAGTTTTCCACGTCCAGGTCGCCCACCACGTCCGCGTGGTCTTCAATATCGACCCACAGGAAGTACTTGTCCGGATGGCGCGACGCCAGGGCGTCGAACGTCGCGCGGTAGCTGGCGCAGGTGCCGCACCAGGCCGCGCACAGGCAGGCCACGATCCAGCGGTCCTGCGCGAGGGCGGCCGCCACTTCGGCGCGGTTGTCGGTTTGTAAAGTCGTGCTGTGCATAGGACAATATTGTACCAAGTGCGGGCCGGGCATGCCGGCCAGGCTGGGTCAGAGCGCGGACGGCAGGTTAAAATAGCGCCATGTCTACCATACTTGCCATTGAAACTTCTTCCGAAATGGCGTCGTGCGCACTGTTGCGCGGCGATGCCGTCATCAGCCGCTCGTCGTCCGGCGTGCGGACCCATTCCGCCGCCGTGCTGCCCATGATCCAGGAATTGCTGCTTGAGGCCGGCATTGCGCTGGCCGACGTGGACGCGATTGCCTATGGCGCCGGTCCCGGTTCCTTCACCGGCGTGCGGACTGCCTGCGGCGTGGCCCAGGGCCTGGGATTTGGCGCGGAACTGCCGCTGGTGCCGGTGGTGACGCTCGATGCGATGGCGCTGGCGTGCCACCAGCAATATGGCAGCACGGATATCCTGGCCGTGCTCGACGCCCGCATGGGCGAAGTGTATTGGGCGCAGTACCACTATGCCGGCGCAACGGGTAACGTGCAGGGCGTGCCTGCGGTTTGGCCTGCGATTTTGCTTGAGACAGTGCAGGCGCCGGCGCTGTCGGCGCCGGAAAGCGTGGCGCCGCGGGGCGGCGTGACGGCATGCGGCAACGGTTTCCCGGCCTATGCCGAAGCCTTCTCCGGCCAGCCGTTTGCCATTGGCGCGCATGGCGACGTGATGCCGCACGCGGCGCAGGTCGCGCAGCTGGGCCGCATCGCCTTTGAAGCGGGGCAGGGCGTGACGGCGGCGCAAGCGCAGCCGCTGTACCTGCGCAACAAGATCGCCTACACCAGCGCGGAACGGCGTGAAATGAACGCCGGCGCGGCAAAGGCCGGCGCCAAGGCGGACGCCAAGGCGGACGCATGATGCAGGGCGCGACGCCGGGCGTGAAGCCCGCCTGGGACCTGGCCCGGCTCAATTACGAGCCGATGAAGCCGGCCGATATCGATGAGGTGCTGGCGCTGGAGCAAAGCGTTTATCCCCACCCCTGGACCCGCGCCAACTTCGCCGATTCGCTGGCGTCCGGCTACGACGCCTGGGTGCTGCGCGGCCAGGGCGGTGCGCTGATGGGCTACTTCCTCATCATGCAGGTGGTCGATGAGGCGCATTTGCTGAACGTGGCGGTGGCGGCGGAATGGCAGGGACAGGGCCTGGGCCGTTTCCTGCTGAACCAGTCGGTGGCGCGCGCGCGGGGCCTGGGGATGGACGCCATGCTGCTGGAAGTGCGTCCGTCGAATACGCGCGCATTGGAGATTTACCAGCGCTATGGCTTCAAGCAGATAGGCCGCCGCAAGGGCTATTACCCTTCCGGCAACGGCCAGCGTGAAGACGCGATTGTGATGCGGATCGCGCTATGAATCGCAACCACGTCTTCCTCGATGCAATGGGACTGGGCCCGCAGTGGCGGCTGCGCAATGCGCCTGCCGTGACGGATGGCGATGGCGCGATGGCCGGCGCGCAGGCGGCCGGGTATCCGGACGACGCCGTGGGCAGTGCGGCAAGTGCTGCTGGAGCGGCAGGAACGGAACACCACGGTTCCATGGCACAGGCGGTTGCGGCGCATGCCGCCGCGCCATGGCCGGAAAATCCGGCCGCCGTGGCCACGGGCGCGCCTTCTGGCGGCGCGGGCCAGCCATCGGCGGCGGCCACGCCTGCCGTGCCCCGCGCGGCGCAGGCCAGCGGCGAAGACACCTCCTGGTTCGACGATGCGCCGGCGGCGCCGTCCACGCGCCCGGCATTGAAATCCGCGCCGCCGGCCAAGGCGCCGCCACCGGCGCGGCCCGCCGCCCAGGGAGCCGCCAACCCGGCGGCCGGGACGGGTGGCGACTCCGGCGGCGAATCGTATGCGTGGTTTGATGATGTCCCGGCCACGCCGATTGCCAAGCCGGTGCGTAAGCCCGTGGCGGAGGCGGACGCCGAAGACGATGCGCCGTGGCGCGCCGCACCGCCGGCCGGCACGGCGCGGCAGGCGCAACCGGGACCCACATCGTCATCAGCGTCCCCGGCCATGCCGGACGACGGCATCCCCTGGTTCGACGATGCGCCGCTGCCATCGTTCGATGCCGGATTCGACGACCTGTATGGCGAGCCCGAATCCGATGCGGGCGTATCGGACGCCGCCATCGCGCGCATGGACCGGGCCGCCCTGCGGGCCGCCGTGCAATCGTGCACGCGCTGCACGCTGTGCCATGAGCGCAGCGCCGCCGTACCGGGCCGTGGGGCGGACAGCGCGCCATGGCTGGTGCTGGCCACCGCGCCGAATGGCGACGATGAGGCGCAGGGCCGGCCACTGGGCGGCGCCCCGGGCCAGTTGCTGGACAATATGCTGAAAGCCATCAAGGTGGCGCCGGAGGCGGAAACCTACGTCACCACCCTGGTGAAATGCCGTCCGCGGGGCGACCGCGCGCCGACCATTGAAGAACTGGCGGCCTGCCGTCCTTACCTGGAGCGCGAGCTGGCGCTGGCCGGCAGCCGCGCCGTGCTCACGTTGGGCCACACGGCCGCCAAAGGCTTGCTGGGCGCGGCCGCGCGCGGCAAGGTGCTGCGGCTGGAACAGATTCCCGTGGTGGCGACGTACCACCCGGCGGATTTGCTGCGCAAGCCGGACGACAAGGCCCGCGCCTGGGCCGACCTGTGCCTCGCCCGTTCGGCCTTTGACGGCCGCGCCTGAGCTCCATGCCGCCGACCTACCAGCAAGCGTTTGAACAGCGCTGGCGCCATTTGACCCGACCCCATGTGCGGGCATTGGCCTGGCTGCTGGAGTCGCCCGATTTGCTCGATCCCGCGTCGCCGCACTGGCATGGCCGCGTCGCCACGCTGGGCCCGGTCGCGCCGCCGGTGGCGCAGTGGCTGGCGGCGCTGGAACAGGACCCGTTGCCGCTCGATGCCGCGCTGGGCACGAAGTTTTATTCGCGCCTCGGCCTGTATGCGGAAAAGCTGATGGCATTTTACCTGGCGCGGCAGGGCGTGCTGGCCGCGCATGGCTTGCAGGTGCGCACGGAGCGCAATCAAACCGTGGGGGAATTCGATTTCCTGCTGCGCGACGGTGCCCGGCTGCTGCACTGGGAATTCGCCTCCAAGTTTTACCTGCTGGACGACCAGGCCGATGCCGCATCGTTCCATCACCTGGTCGGCCCCAACCTGGCCGATACGCTGGGCAAGAAAATCCGCAAGACCTTTACCCACCAGCTGGAGCTGTGCCATCACCCGGCCGCGCGGCACGTCCTGCCGCAGCCGGTCGACGCGGCGCAGGCGCTGGTCAAGGGCTGGCTGTTCCATCCTCCGGGGCCGCAACGGCCCCTGGCTGGCGTCTCGCCGGATCACTGCCGTGGTTCGTGGATGACCCTGGCGGATTTCCTGGCCGTGCCCGCGCTGGACGCGCAGCGGCGGTATGTCGTGATGCCGCGTTTGCAATGGCTCGCGCCGCTGAAGGTGCGCGCCGCCACGCCGGATGAGGCGCCATTCCAGCCGGCGTCGATTGCCGCCGTGGACAAGGCCGCGCCGCTGACGGCGGCCGGATTGCATGCGGCCGTGCTGGAGCGCTTTGCGCTGGAAATGTCGCCCGTGATGGCGGCCACGGTCGAAGAACGCGATGGCTGGCTGGTGGAGGTGGCGCGCGGGTTTATCGCGCCGGATGACTGGCGTGAGCGGGCGGCGGTGCGCCGCGCGGACGGCAGGCTGCCTTAGAGCGCACGCTTTGCCTCGCTGCACGCATGGTGGCTTCGCTGGCGCGAATCCACCCTACGCGGCATGAACTGGCGGGGAAAATGAATGTGTAGGGCGGTTTTGCCGCAGGCAAAGCCGCCATGCCGGCCCGAGGCTCAGTGCTTGGCCTCGCCAATCAGCCCCAGCGAATCATGCTGGCTCTGGTTGAATTTATGCAGGCGCATGATGAAGAACATCACGCCGGCCATGAACAGGCCAAACAGCACGATGGTGGTATTCAAGCCCAGGTGCAGGCGGATCATCAGCGAATACATCGCCAGCATGGTCAGGATCGACAGGTTTTCATTGAAGTTCTGGACCGCGATCGAGTGGCCCGCGCTCATCAGCACGTGACCCCGGTGCTGCAGCAGCGCGTTCATCGGCACCACGAAGAAGCCGGCAATCGCGCCGATGATCACCAGCAGCGGATAGGCGATCAGTTTCGAATCCACCAGCACCATGCCCATCACGATCAGACCCATCAGGATGCCCAGCGGGATCACGGACAGCGACCTGCGCAAGGTGATGTAGCGGGCCGACAGGACAGCGCCCAGCGCCATGCCGATCGCCACCATGCCGACCAGGCTGGTGGCCTGGTCATAGCGCATGCCCAGCGATTTTTGCGCCCATTCCAGCACGATCAGCTGCAAGGTGGCGCCGGCGCCCCAGAACAGGGTAGTGACCGCCAGCGAAATCTGGCCCAGCTTGTCTTTCCACAGCAAGGAGAAGCAATTGGCGAAATCGACCACCAATTTGACGGGATGGTGTTCCTGGTGCGGATAGCGCGCACCGGTGTCCGGGATGCGCAAGTTGAACAGGGCGGCCAGCAGGTACACGCCGATCAGGACGCACAGCGCCGCTTCCGAGCGGGTATCGACACCGGTGTCGACCATGGGGAGGTCAAAGCCGAGCAGCATGGACGAGAACTGGCCGGTCACCAGCGCGCCGCCCATCACGGTGCCCAGGATGATCGAGGTCACGGTCAAGCCTTCGATCCAGCCATTGGCGGCCACCAGTTTTTCGGGCGGCAGCAATTCCGTCAGGATGCCGTATTTGGCGGGCGAATAGACCGCCGCGCCAAAGCCGACCACGGTGTAGGCCAGCAGCGGATGCACATTCAGGTAAAAGAACATCAGGGCGCAGCCGAGGATCTTGATCATGTTGGCGATGAACATGACCCGGCCCTTGAGCAGGGAATCGGCAAACGCGCCGACATAGGGGGCCAGCAACACATAGAACAGCACAAACGACAGCTTGAGCAGCGGAATGATCCATGCCGGCGATTTCATCGTGACCAGCAGGTCAATCGCGACGAACAGCAGCGCATTGTCGGCCAGCGACGAGAAGAACTGCGCCGCCATGATGGTATAAAAACCACGATTCATTCTGTTGTGTGTCCGCGTAACTGATCCGGTAGGCTTTATACCATGAATACCTGATATTTCCCAAAAAGGGGGGCGGCAGCCGGATTGCCGGCCTTGCTCCTTTGCCATGCGGGCGCGCGGAAAAACTGTCCTTCATCCGGTAAAATACCGGCTCCATTCATCCGCCCCGAATTCCCATGCCAAGGCCAATTACCGCAACCATCCATATCGACGCGATGCAACATAACCTGGCCCGCGCCAGGGCCTGTGCCCCCGGCGCCAAAGTGTGGGGCGTGCTCAAGGCCAATGGCTATGGCCATGGCCTGGAACGCGCGATGCGCGGCTTGGCCGCGGCGGACGGCCTGGCGCTGATCGAGCCGGATAATGCGGTGCGCCTGCGTGAACTGGGCTGGACCGGCCCGGTGCTGCTGCTGGAAGGACCGTTCGACGCGGCCGATATCGCCATGATGGCGCAGTACGATGTGAATGGCGCGATCCACAGCGAAGCGCAACTGGCGCTGCTGGAAGCGGCCCGTCCGGCGCGCCCGCTGAACGTGCATTTGAAAATGAATACCGGCATGAACCGCCTGGGCTTCATGCCGCCAGACTTTGCCGCCGCCCATGCGCGCCTGCGGGCCTTGCCGCACGTGGCGGAAATCACCCTGATGACGCACTTCGCCAATGCCGACGAGGCGGCCCATCCGCGCCTGTCGATCCATGAACAGGTGCGGCGCTTCCGCGAAGGCAGCCAGGGCTTGCCGGGGCCGGTCAGCCTGTCCAATTCCGCCGGGATCTTCAAGATGCCGGAACTGGGCGTTGAACTGGCCAGCAACTGGATCCGTCCCGGCATCATGCTGTACGGCGGCACGCCGGGCGGCCAGACGGCGCAAGCGTTCGGCCTGGAACCGGCGATGACACTGGCCAGTGAAATCATCGGCATCCAGGACATCGAAGCCGGCGAATGCGTCGGTTATGGCAGCCGTTTCCAGGCCGATGGCCCGATGCGCATCGGCGTGGTGGCGTGCGGCTATGCCGACGGCTATCCGCGCCACGCGCCGCAGGATACGCCGGTGCTGGTCGATGGCGTGCGCACCCGCCTGGTGGGCCGCGTGTCGATGGACATGCTGACGGTGGACTTGACCAATGTGCCGGGCGCGCAGGTGGGCAGCCGCGTGGTGCTGTGGGGCCGGGGCATGCCGATCGACGAGGTGGCGGAAGCGTCCGGCACCATCGGCTATGAATTGATGTGCGCGCTGGCCCGGCGCGTCCGGGTTGTGGAAGGCTGAGGAGGGCTGCGTTATGGCCAAGGCCAAGACCAATTACACGTGCACCGAATGCGGCGGCACCAGCAGCAAGTGGACCGGCCAGTGCGCGGCCTGCCAGCAATGGAACACGATGGTGGAAACCGTCATCGAGTCGGGCGGCGGCAATAACCGCTACTCGAACCCGCAGCACATGGCGCTGGCGCAGACCGCGCCGGTCCTGTCGCTCGATGAAATCGAAGCGCTGGACGTGCCCCGCTTCCCGACCGGCATCGAGGAATTCGACCGGGTGCTGGGCGGCGGACTGGTGGCGGGCGGCGTGGTGCTGATCGGCGGCGACCCCGGCATCGGCAAATCGACCCTGCTGCTGCAGGCGCTGGCGCACTTGTCACACGTGAAAAAAGTGCTGTACGTGTCGGGTGAGGAGTCCGGTGCGCAAATCGCGCTGCGCGCCAAGCGCCTCGCCATCGACGCGAAGGATTTGAAGCTGCAGGCGGAAATCCAGCTGGAGAAAATCCTCGGCACCCTGGCGGACCTGAAGCCGCAAGTGGCCGTGATCGATTCGATCCAGACCCTGTATTCGGACGCCCTGAGTTCGGCTCCGGGTTCGGTGGCGCAGGTGCGTGAATGCGCGGCGCAACTGACGCGCATGGCCAAGCAAACCGGCGTCACCATCATCCTGGTGGGTCACGTGACGAAAGAGGGCGCGCTGGCCGGTCCCCGCGTGCTGGAGCACATCGTCGACACCGTGCTGTATTTCGAGGGCGACAACCATTCGAGCTTCCGCCTGGTGCGCGCGATCAAAAACCGTTTTGGCGCCGTCAATGAACTGGGCGTGTTTGCCATGACGGAAAAGGGCTTGAAGGGCGTGTCGAATCCGTCCGCGCTGTTCCTGTCGCAGCACGACAACCAGGTGCCGGGCTCCTGCGTGATGGTGACGCAGGAAGGCACCCGCCCGCTGCTGGTGGAAATCCAGGCACTGGTCGACGCCAGCCACTTGCCGAATGCGCGCCGGCTGTCCGTCGGCCTCGAGCAAAACCGCCTGGCCATGCTGCTGGCCGTGCTGCACCGCCATGCCGGCATTGCCGCGTTCGACCAGGATGTGTTTATCAACGCGGTCGGTGGCGTCAAGATCACGGAACCGGCGGCCGACCTTGCCGTGTTGTTGGCGATTAATTCATCGATGCGCAACAAGCCCTTGCCGCGCGGCTTCGTGGTGTTTGGCGAAGTGGGCCTGGCGGGCGAAATCCGGCCCGCGCCGCGCGGCCAGGAACGCTTGCGGGAAGCGGCCAAACTGGGCTTTTCCATCGCGATGATTCCGAAAGCCAATGTGCCGAAACAGCCGATCGAAGGCATGACCCTGATCGGCGTGGAGCGCATCGATGATGCGTTTACCCGGCTGCGCGAATTGCAATAAAATGCACTAAAATAATAACTCTTGTTGACTGAAGTCGCTTCCCCCGGTTGGCCAGCATTAAATGGGCAACCGCAGTACAATATGCGCCGGCTGGCGCGCGCATTCGAATGTCGCGCTCTTGCCGGGTAATCCTGTTTATTTACTGCGGTTCACATTGCGAACTAATAGGCGCAAGAAGGAATAAGAGTGTTAGTCGATCAAAGGCATGTTTCACGCAAGATCTTGCGGGCCAAAGCCATGGTGGTACTCGATGGCGCGGCCCCGACGCCAGTCCGCACGCTGGATATTTCCCAGTCCGGCTTATCTGTGACGATGGGGCATATGGTGCAAGCCGGCGCCGCTGGTAATGTATCATTTGAAATGTTTATTGACGGGAAGCCGCAAATTATTACTTGCCGCGCGAAAGTCGCTTATTGCATCTTCAGTGGCGACGAGGTGAAAGTGGGCTTCCAGTTTATTAATCCGGAAGGGGCCGCGATGGCCGCCATTACTAAATTCATGCGCTGATTTCAAGGCTTGAAAATTAAAACGCCTGCTACCCGCACCCAAATAACGGTGCGTTGCAGGCGCCGGCGCTTCCGGAGAAGCGTGCAGCTATTCGTGATAGCGGTCAGTCAGCTTGTTGTGACTCCCTCGGGATTCCTGGACGATTTCAAATGCGATCAAAGCGATCATCGCGCCAAAAATACCGATGGTGAGCAGGGTGAACATGATGTGTCAACCGCTGTTGGCAGCGGTGCTCCCTAGAGTTGATACAACTAAACTTTAGCAGGCAATGGTGACTTTTCAAGCTGCAGCAACCCGGCTGTTGCGCAAATACCCGTACGGTTTTTGTTTGCTCACTTCACCACCAGGTCCGCCGCCATCACCGCCTTTAAATACAGGCTGTCCGGGGCGCCGGGCTCGCGCTGGGAAAACCACCAGGCGCTGGCTTTTTTGATATCCCATTCGCCTTCCTCACCGGTCATCAGCAGGGCCGCCGCCCGGCCCAGGGTCGGCTGGTGGCCGACGATCAGCACGCTTTCCTTCGCGGCCGGCCAGTTGGCCGCTTTCAGGATCGCCGCCGGATCGGCGTCCGGCGCCAGGTCGGGATGGACCTTGTATTTGCGGCCCAGGCCATCGGCGGTCTGGACGGTGCGCAGCGCGGGGCTGGACAGGATGCGGCAACTGTCCGGCAATTGCGAGGCTAGCCACTGGCCCATGCGCCGCGCCTGTTTCTGGCCCTTGGCGGTCAGCGCCCGTTCCAGGTCAGACTGGCCGGGCGCCGCGTCCTCGGCTTCGGCGTGACGCCACAAGATCAAGTCCATTTTCTTCCCCTTCATGTCCTGCGCCTCACGCGGAGTCGGTATCCGGTGTGCCCAGCAGGTGCATCAGGTGGGCCTGCGCGCTGTATTGCGCTTGCTTGCCGCGCGCCTTGCGGCGGCCATAATGCCCGGTCGGCTCCAGGTCCCACGCATTGGTATTATCCTTCAAATAGGGATTCAGGCCTTCCGCGATCACGCGCCGCTTCAGGGTCCGGTCCAGCACCGGAAACGCCACTTCCACCCGGCGGAACAGGTTGCGGCTCATCCAGTCGGCGCTGGCCAGGTACACATCGTGCGCCAGGTCGTTGCGGAAGTAATAAATCCGGCTGTGCTCCAGGAAGCGGCCGATGATGGAGCGCACCTTGATATGGTCCGACAGCCCCGGCACACCCGGTTTCAGGGTACACGCGCCGCGCACGATCAAGTCGATCTTGACACCATCCTTGGACGCCGCGTACAGCGCGCGGATCACGGATTCATCGACCAGCGCGTTCATCTTGCCGATGATGCGGGCCGGACGGCCGGCGCGCGCGATCTTCGCTTCATTGCGGATGGCCTTGATGATTTCGTTTTGCAGCGCAAACGGCGCCAGCCACAAATGGGTCAGCTTTTGCGGCTTGGCCAGGCTGGTCAGGTGCATGAACACTTCATTGACGTCGCGGCCCAGGTCCGGGTTGCTGGTCAGGACGCCGAAGTCGGTGTACAGCTTGGTCGTGGTCGGGTGGTAATTGCCGGTGCCCAGGTGGGCGTAGTAGCGCAAAGCGCCATCTTCGCGGCGCAGCACCAGCGCGATCTTGGCGTGGGTTTTCAGGCCCACCACGCCATACACCACCTGGGCGCCGGCCTGCTCCAGCTTGTCGGCCCAGTTGATATTGGCTTCCTCGTCGAAGCGCGCCATCAATTCCACCACCACCGTGACTTCCTTGCCGGCGTGGGCCGCCACGATCAGCGATTCCATCAAGTCCGAGTCCATGCCGGTGCGGTACACCGTCTGCTTGATGGCCACCACGTTCGGGTCATGCGCGGCCGCGCGGATGAAATCGATGACGGTCTGGAACGACTGGAATGGATGGTGCAGCAGGATGTCCTGTTCGCGCAGCGAGGCGAACACATCGATATTGGCGGCTTTCGAGACCGACCCCGGCAGGAACGGCGGGAAGCGCAATGCCGGCATCTGCACGTGGTTGATGATTTCCGTCAGGCGCACCATGTTGACCGGGCCATCGACGCGGTACAAGCGGGACTGGTCGAGGTTGAACTGGTCGAGCAGGAACTGCGACAGCTCGGGCGGACAATTCTTCGCCACTTCCAGCCGCACCGAGGTGCCGAACTGGCGCCCCTGCAATTCCCCCTTGAGCGCCTGGCGCAGGTTCTTGACTTCATCTTCATCGACCCACAGGTCGGAATCGCGCGTCACCCGGAATTGCGAATACGCCATGACGTCGCGGCCGGCGAACAAGTCGGCGATGTGGGCGTGAATGATCGAGGACAGCAGGCAGAACGAGATGCCGCCATCGGTGCTCAGTTCGTCAGGCAGCCTGACCACGCGCGGCAGCACGCGGGGCGCCTTGACGATGGCGATCGCCGTGCCGCGGCCGAAGGCATCCTTGCCGCTCAGTTGCACGATGAAATTCAAACTCTTGTTGACGACTTGCGGGAACGGGTGGGCCGGGTCGAGGCCGATCGGGGTGAGGAGGGGGCGGACTTCGCGTTCGAAATAATCCTTGACCCAGGCGCGCTGCTGTTCGTTGCGCTGGGTGTGGCGCAGGAGGTGGACGCCTGCTGCCTGTAATTGCGGTAAGACTTCGGTATTGAGGATGTCATATTGCTGTTTTACCAGCTCATGGCATTCGTCGCAGATCCGTCTCAGGTTGGCGGCCAGGGCCGGATGGTCGTCCGGGGTGCCATCGACGCTGGCGGCGGCCAGCAAGCTGGCGACCCGGACTTCAAAGAATTCGTCGAGATTGCTGCTGACGATGCATAAATAGCGCAAGCGCTCGAGGAGGGGAATGGCGGGATCTTCGGCCTGGGCCATCACGCGGCGGTTGAACGCCAGTTGTGACAGCTCGCGGTCCAGGAAGATCCCGTGCTTGTTGGTTTCCGCACGCAGATCAGGCTTCATGGTGTTCACACTATCTTGCAGATGATTGATTCTATCGCCGATTTCCGTGAAATCGCGTCTTGCCGTAGATTAATTGTCAATTGTGACGGCTTCATGACAATTTGATGACTCCGGTGAAATATGGCATGTCATAAAGCGTGTGACATCCCCCGGTTTTCCCTCTGCGGGAGCGCTGCTTCCTTAAATTTCAGTCATGTCATAAAGGTGTCATATTTGGCCGATAGACTGCGCAGCATCTGAACCAAGTAACAACCCCACGTCACTACCCTCAAAGGACTAGATATGCGCATGAAACAGTTGTTCACCTCCCTGGTCGTAGGCGCTTCGGCTGCCGTGGCTTTTTCCACCGCAACCGCCGCCGACATGACGGGTGCGGGCGCAACGTTCCCTTATCCGATCTACGCAAAGTGGGCGGAAGCGTACAAGGCGGCAACCGGTAACGGCCTGAACTACCAATCCGTTGGTTCGTCCGCCGGCATCAAGCAAATCAAGGCCAAGACCGTCGACTTCGGCGCCTCGGACAGCCCGCTGAAGGCGGAAGACCTGGAGGCGGAAGGCCTGACCCAGTTCCCGGCCATCATGGGCGGCGTGGTGACCGTGGTGAACCTGGACGGTGTCGCGCCGGGCGCGCTGAAACTGACCGGTCCGGTCATCGCCGACATTTACCTGGGCAAGATCACCAAGTGGAATGCGCCTGAAATCGCCGCGCTGAACGCCGGCCTGAAGCTGCCGGCCGTCGACATCGTCGTGGTGCACCGCGCGGACGGTTCCGGCACCTCGTTCCTGTTCACCGACTACCTGTCGAAAACCTCCGCTGAATTCAAGACCAAAGTCGGCGCCGGCACCGCCGTGAAGTGGGTGCTGGGCGTGGGCGGCAAGGGCAATGAAGGCGTGGCCGCCAACGTGCAGCGTGTCAAAGGCGCGATCGGCTACGTGGAATGGGCCTACGCCAAGAAAAACAAGATGGCGCACACCGCCCTGAAGAACAAGGATGGCCAGTTCGTCCAGCCGGACGACGACAACTTCAAGGCCGCCGCCTCGAATGCGGACTGGACCAAGACCCCGGGCTTCGGCGTGGTGCTGACCGACCAGCCAGGCAAAACCTCGTGGCCGATCACCGGCGTGTCGTTCATCCTGATGCACAAGACCCAGGCTGACGCGGCCAAAGGCAAGGAAGTCATCAAGTTCTTCGACTGGGCCTTCAAGAACGGCGGCGCCGCCGCGGCGGAACTGGACTACGTGCCAATGCCGGCCAACGTGGTCAAGCTGGTGCAGGAATCGTGGAAAACCAACCTGAAGGACGCTTCGGGCAAGGCAGTGTACTAATCTGCAACAGGGTGGATCATGCGCAGCGCGCTGATCCACCAGCCTCTCTGAGGCTATCCAGGACTGCTGCCACCGCGGCAGTCCCGGCCAGCCCCGGCCAGCAGTCCCAAAACGATAAGAAAACCCACCATGAGCGCAGAACTCTCCTCAGCGACCATTTCCCCCATGCCGGATTCCGCCAACAGCACCATGAGCACCGCAAGTTCCGCCAGTACCGTCTCGCACCAGGCCATGCTGTCCACCATGCGCAAGCAGCGTATCCAGGACGCGATCTTCCACAAGGTCACGATGGCGTTCGCCCTGTCGGTCCTGCTGGTCCTGGTCGGCATCATCATTTCCCTGGTGCTGGGCGCCTTGCCTGCCTTCCAGCACTTCGGCCCCGCGTTCATCACCACCGTCGAGTGGGATCCCGTCAACGACGAATACGGCGCGTTGATCGCCATCGTCGGCACCCTGTCCACGGCCGGCATCGCCCTGCTGATCGCGTTCCCGGTCAGCTTTGGCATCGCCCTGTTCCTGACCGAGATTTGCCCGGTCTGGCTGCGCCGCCCGCTGGGCACGGCAATTGAATTGCTGGCCGGCGTGCCATCGATCATTTACGGCATGTGGGGCCTGTTCGTGTTCGCGCCGCTGTTTGCCGATTACGTGCAGCCGTTCTTGAAAGCCACGCTGGGCCAGGTGCCGTTCATCGGCGCGCTGTTCAGCGGCCCGACCATGGGCATCGGCATCCTGACCGCCGGCGTGATCCTGGCCGTGATGATCATCCCGTTCATCTCGTCGGTGATGCGCGACGTGTTTGAAATCGTGCCAGCCGTGCTGAAGGAATCCGCCTATGGCCTCGGTTGCACCCGCTGGGAAGTGGTGCGCAAGGTGGTGCTGCCATACACCAAGAACGGCGTGGTCGGCGGCGTGATGCTGGGCCTGGGCCGCGCGCTGGGCGAAACCATGGCGGTCACCTTCGTGATCGGCAACGCCAACAAGCTGTCGTGGTCGATGTTCGCCGCCGGTAACAGCATCGCTTCCGTGCTGGCCAACGAATTCGCGGAAGCGGAATCCAAACTGCATGTGTCGTCGCTGTATGCGCTGGCGCTGATCCTGTTTGTCATCACCCTGATTGTCCTGTCGTCCGCCAAGCTGATGTTGCTGGGCATGTCCCGCAAGGAAGGCGTCAAATAATGAATAATAGTAATGTCATGAATCCTGTCTACCGCAAGCGCCTGCTGGCGCACCGGGTCGGCATCGCGCTGTCCGTGGCGGCCATGTCGGCCGGCCTGATCTTCCTGCTGTGGATCCTGGCGACCCTGCTGATCAACGGTTTTTCCGCGCTGTCGGTCAACATGTTCACGCAGACCACGCCGGCGCCCGGCAGCGAGGGCGGCGGCCTGTGGAATGCGATTGCCGGCAGCCTGATGATGGTGGGGCTGTCGACCATCGTGTCGACGCCGATCGGCATCCTGGCCGGCATCTACCTGGCCGAGTACGGCGAGCAAAGCAAGCTGGCCCAGCTGACCCGCTTCGTCACCGACATCATGCTGTCGGCGCCATCGATCGTGATCGGCCTGTTCGTGTATGCGCTGTATGTGGCCAACGTCAAGCACTTCTCCGGTTATGCCGGTTCGCTGGCGCTGTCGCTGATCGCCGTGCCGGTGGTGGTGCGCACCACCGACAACATGCTCAAACTGGTGCCGAACGGCCTGCTGGAAGCGGCTTTCGCGCTGGGCGCGCCACGCTGGAAAGTCGCGATGACGGTGCGCCTGCGCGCCGTCAAGGCCGGCGTCATCACCGGCGTGCTGCTGGCGGTGGCCCGTATTTCCGGCGAAACCGCGCCGCTGCTGTTCACCGCGCTCAATAACCAGTTCTTCAATGCCGACATGAACAAGCCGATGGCCAACCTGCCGTCCGTGATTTACCAGTTCGCCATGAGCCCGTACGACAACTGGCGCTCGCTGGCGTGGGGCGGTGCCCTGCTGGTGACGTTCAGCGTGCTGGGCCTGAATATCCTGTCGCGTACCCTGTTTGCCCAGAAGGCGCCGAAATAAATACCCATGATGAATACTCAACTGAACACCGCTGCGACCCCGACCATGACTGCCAAGCGTAAAACCATCGAGATTTCGGGCCTGAATTTCTTCTACGGCAAGACCCAGAGCCTGCACAACGTGAACCTGGACATTCATGAAAAACAGGTGACCGCCTTCATCGGCCCGTCGGGCTGCGGCAAATCGACCCTGCTGCGCACCCTGAACCGCATGTATGACCTGTACCCGGGCCAGCGCGCGGAAGGCACGATCATGTACCGCAACACCAATATCCTCGAGCCGGGCCAGGACGTGAACATGCTGCGCGCGAAAGTGGGCATGGTGTTCCAGAAGCCAACCCCGTTCCCGATGTCGATCTATGACAACATCGCGTTCGGCGTGCGCCTGTACGAAGACTTGTCGAAAGGCGAGATGGATGAGCGCGTGGAGTGGGCGCTGAAGAAGGCCGCGCTGTGGACCGAGGTCAAGGACAAGCTGAACAAGAGCGGCCTGTCGCTGTCCGGCGGCCAGCAGCAACGCCTGTGCATCGCACGCGGCGTGGCGGTGAAACCGGACGTGCTGTTGCTGGACGAGCCGACCTCCGCGCTGGACCCGATCTCGACTTCCAAGGTGGAAGAACTGATCAGCGAACTGAAACAGGACTACACGATCGCCATCGTGACCCACAACATGCAGCAGGCGGCGCGCTGCTCGGATTACACGGCGTACATGTACCTGGGCGAGTTGGTGGAATTCGGCGAGACGGACCAGATCTTCATGAATCCGGCCCGCAAGGAAACCCAGGACTACATCACCGGCCGCTTCGGCTAATAAGAGAGAACAATATGATGGGTGAACATTCTTCCAAGAAATACGACGAGGAGCTGGAGGCGATCCGTTCCAAGGTGCTGCTGATGGGCGGCATCGTGGAAACCCAGTTCCTCGATGCGATGACGTGCTTTCGCATCGGCAACCTGGAGCGCGCCGAGCGCGTGATCCGCGAAGACGATACGGTCAACCAGCTCGAGGTGCAGCTCGATGACGCGTGCAGCCACCTGATCGTGCGCCGCCAGCCGACCGCCAATGATTTGCGCACCGTGATGGCGACGATTAAAGTGATTACCGACCTCGAGCGTATCGGTGACGAATCGACCAAGATCGCCCGCGTTGCCAAGAGCTTGCATGCGCGCGGCTCGGCCGGCATCAACCATTATGAAATGGTGCGCGGCATTGCCAATGCCACCAGCGACATGCTGCACGATGCGCTGGACGCGTTTGCGCGCAGCGACGGCCAGCAGGCATTGCAGCTGATTGCCCAGGATGCCGTGATTGACCACGAATTCCGTTCCATCATGCGCAACCTGATTACGTTTATGATGGAGGATCCGCGTACAATCTCCGCCGCGCTCGATACGCTGTGGGTGGCCAAGGCCATCGAGCGCATCGGCGACCATGCGAAGAACATCGCGGAATATGTGATCTACGTGGTGGAAGGCCGCGACATCCGCCACACCCGTCCGGCGCCACAAGTGCAAGACGACGCATCTTAATGACAGGCTTGACCGAGTACCTGGTAAAACAATGGCATCTGATAAGACGACAGTACTGATTGTGGAAGATGAACCGGCGATTATCGAGCTGGTCACCTTCTCCCTGCGCGACGCGGGGTGGAATGTGTGTTCCGTATCCACGGTCCAGGATGCATGGGATTTCATCACCAAGCGCACGCCGCAACTGATGTTGCTGGACTGGATGCTGCCGGACCAGTCGGGCCTGCGCCTGCTGTCGCGCATCCGCTCCGACCGCCAGTTCCAGGACATCCCGATCATCATGCTGACGGCGAAAAGCATGGAAGAAGACAAGTTGTCCGGCCTGAACAGCGGCGCCGACGATTACATCACCAAGCCGTTCTCGCCGCGCGAATTGCTGGCGCGCTCGAAAGCGCTGATGCGGCGCAAGAGCCCGGAACATGCGCAAACGCAGATGTCGGCCGGGGCAGTCACCCTGGACCCGGTCAGCTGCACGGTCTCGATGCACAACCAGAAAATCGATATCGGCCACGCGGAATACAAGTTGCTGAAGTTTTTCATGGCGCATCCGGAGCGCGTCTTTTCCCGCTCGCAGCTGCTCGATAAAGTGTGGGGCGACCACGTGGTGATCGAAGAGCGCACGGTGGACGTGCATGTGCTGCGCCTGCGCAAGGCGCTCAAGGATGCGGAACACTTGATCAAGACCGTGCGCAGCGTGGGTTACATGCTGTCCGAGAAAGCATGAACCCGAGCCTGCTGTTCTGGGTGCCGGTCGGCATCCGCATGGCGGCCATGGTGCTTGGGGCCGGCGTGCTGTGGTGGATGTTCGGCATGGTGCCGGCGCTGGTGGTGTCGCTGCTGGCGATGGCGGCCATCATCGTGGTCCAGTTGCGCTACCTGTCGCAATTGTCGGCCTGGATGGATGACCCGCAGAGCGTGCGCCTGCCCGATGGCTGGGGCGAATGGACCACGGTGTTTTCGCGGCTGTACCGGATGCGGCGCGATGACGAGAAAAACCAGGCGGAACTGACGGAATGGCTGGCGCGCTTCCGCCAGGCCATGCACCTGCTGCCGGATGGCGTCGTCATCATGGATGACGTGCTGTTCCTTGAATGGTGCAACCCGGCCGCCGAAGCCCACCTGGGACTGCGCCATGACCGCGACAAGGGCATGCGTGTGACGAACCTGATCCGCAGTCCGGAATTCATGGATTACATCATCCTGGGCCGCTACGACCAGCCGCTGACCTTGACGTTCCGCGAGCGCAAGCTGATCGTCCATATCATCCCGTTTGAAAACCGGCGCCAGATCCTGGTCACGCACGACGTGACGGAATCGGAGCGCAATGAACTGATGCGGCGCGACTTCATCGCCAATGCCTCGCATGAACTGCGCACGCCGCTGACGGTGATTGTCGGCTTCCTGGAAATCGCCCTGTCGGAAGAACTGGACCCGGCGACCCGCCTGGCCCACCTGAAGCTGATGATGGAGCAGGGCAACCGCATGCAGCATTTGATCGAAGACATGCTGACCCTGTCGCGCCTGGAATCGGTGGATCACCCGCTGCGTTCGGAACGGGTGGACGTGAAAAGCCTGCTGGAGCGCGTGTTGAGCGATGCGCGCGCGCTGTCGGCCGGCAAGCATACGATTTCGCTGGAAGTCGATGGCCCCGATGTGCAGGGCAGCCGCGACGAATTGCACAGCGCCTTTGGCAACCTGGCGTCCAACGCGGTGCGCTATACGCCGGCCGGCGGCGAAATCCGCCTGAAATGGCAAGCCTCGTCGCGCGGGGCCCGGTTCGTGGTCGAGGACACGGGGATCGGCATCAGTCCGGAACACATTTCGCGGCTGACCGAGCGCTTTTACCGGGTCGACAAGAGCCGCTCGCGCGAAACCCAGGGCACCGGACTGGGACTGGCGATCGTCAAGCACGTGCTGTTGCGCCATGGCGGCAACCTGTCGATCGCGTCGGAGTCGGGCAAGGGCAGCAGTTTCACCGTGAATTTGCCGAACGGCTAACGGCATGCCCCCACCTTTATACTCGTCTCAATATATATGGTATATAAGGGTGGATGCTGGTTTGCTGTAAGGCATTTTTAAGCCAGCACTGTCCTATTGCGCTACAATCTCGCGGCTCAACCCCGCGATGATTGTCCCATGTCCCTGAAATACAAGTTTATCGCCGCCCTGGCTGCTTTGGCGCTGGGCGGCTGTGCCACTACTGCCCAGCGCACGTCGCCACCAGCGACGCCGGCGGGCGGCGGCACCCCGGCCGTCACCACGCCGGTCGCCAATCCTGGCGCCCCCAATGCCACCACGGCCGACCCCGGCGCGCCGGTCGCGGCGGCGCCGGTTCCCCGCAAGATCAAGATCGGCCTCGCGCTGGGCGGCGGCGCCGCGCGCGGCTTTGCCCACATCGGCGTGATCAAGGCGCTCGAAGCGCAGGGCATCGTGCCCGACATCGTGGTCGGGACCTCCGCCGGCAGCGTGGTGGGCGCCCTGTACGCGGCCGGCCATTCGGCCGCCACCCTGCAAAAGATGGCACACGACATGGACGAGGCGGCGATTTCCGACTGGGCCATGCCATTGTTCGGCAAATCGTCCGGCGTGCTCAAGGGTGAAGCGCTGCAAACCTACGTCAACAAGACGGTCAATTTCCGCCCGATCGAAAAGCTCAAGATTTCCTTTGGCGCGGTCGCGACGGACCTGAAGAACGGCCAGCCGATCCTGTTCCAGCGTGGTAATACCGGGATGGCGGTGCGCGCCAGTTCCTCGGTGCCGGGCGTGTTCCAGCCGGTCGTGATCGGCAGCCATACCTATGTCGATGGCGGACTGGTGGCGCCGGTGCCGGTGAAATTCACCCGCGACATGGGGGCCGATTTCATCATTGCCGTCAATATTTCCACCCAGACCGAGGCGCAGGCGGCGCTCAGTTCGCTCGAAGTGATCATGCAAACCTTCGCCATCATGGGCCAGCGCATCAACCAGTATGAATTGAAGGAAGCCGATATCGTGATCCAGCCGCCGTTGGGCAAGATGGCAGGGAATGATTTCGGCAACCGCAGTAAGGCCATTCTGGCCGGTGAGCGCGCCACCAATGCGGTGATGGCGCAAATCAAGTCCAAGCTCAAAGCGCTGCGCGAGCAGTAAGCCTGCTGACGCCAGCTTGCGGCACCCGCAGGGGCGGTTGCCGTCCGCATTCAACCATTCGTATTAATTATTACGCACAGGAATCGCCATGCAAACCAAACCAATGCTGACCCTCGAAGATGTGAAGAAAATCGCCGCCGCGGCCGAAGCCGAAGCGCTGGCCAACAAGTGGGCGGTCGCGTTTTCCATCGTCGATGATGGTGGCCATCCGCTGTGGTTCCAGCGCCTCGATGGCGCCGCGCCGATGTCGTCGGTGATCGCCCCGTCCAAGGCCCGCACGGCAGCCCTGGGCCGCCGCGAATCGCGCATCTATGAAGAGATGATCAACAATGGCCGCGTGTCGTTCCTGTCGGCGCCGGGCGTCGAAGGCATGCTCGAAGGCGGCGTGCCGATCATCGTCGATGGCCACGTGGTGGGCGCGGTGGGGGTGTCGGGCGTGAAATCGAACGAAGATGCGCAAATCGCCAAGGCCGGCATCGCGGCCCTGGGCGTTTAAAACACGGCGTCCGGCTGGCCCGGTCCCGCGCCGCGGGTCGGCTGGCCTGCCAGGATACCCTGGTAGCCGGCCAGCGCCGCGCCGATGCTCAGCCCGTTGCTGTCGATCTCGAACAGGCGGATTTCCTTGCTGTGCTCGCTGGCGCGTACTTTCACCACGGCGATCACGCGCCGCAGGCAGCCATCGAGTTCCACGTAGCGCTGCATCACGATGGCGTCAGCCAGGAAGGCGTTGCCGTGGGAGCTGAAGCTGAGCGCCGTGTAGCGGTCTTCCAGTTCGGCCGTCATCAGCACGGTCACGCCCATGCCGGTCAGGACCGCGATCAGGCGGTACAGCGATTCGCGGAAGTCGTCGCGGAAGATCGGCGCCAGCGACAGTTCAAACCCGGACAGGGAATCGATCACCAGTCGTTTGGCTTGCATGCGGGTGATCATCGCCACCAGGTCATGCAGGATTTCATCGATCGACAGGTCCAGCGTACGGGTATTGACCACACCGACCTGGCCGTTGGCGACCAGTTCGTTCAGTTGGCTGCTGAGCAGCTGGTTGGGACTCTTTTCAAACGCGGCGATCACGCCCGGCTCCCCGTTGCGTGCGCCTTCGGCCAGGAATTGCGTGGCCAGCACGGTCTTGCCGGAACCCGACGGCCCCACCAGCAGCATCGAATAGGCGGAAGGCAGGCCGCCGCCCAGCATCTGGTCCAGCACCGGCACCCCGGTCGACAGGCGGGCGCCGTCGCTGATGGGGATGCACTGCGCGCTGTCGGCCTGCAAGACCGCGCGCGGGAAGATTTCCACGCCCTGGCCGCTGATGCGGAAGGTGTGCACGCCCAGTGACTGCGCCTGGCCGCGCATCTTGACCACCTGGATCTTGCGCACCATGGCGTCGCGCTGGACTTGCTGCGACAGCCACAGGATGCCATCGGCCACGGTGAAGATGGGGCTCGACTCCGCCTCGGGAGCCAGGTATTCGCCGATCAGGAACGTGGTGGCCAGCCAGCTGGTCATTTGCATGCCGAGCTGTTGCACAAAGTGTTGCAGGCCGGCGGTGCCACTGTCCATGGCCCGGGACGATTGGGCCACCGAGCGGAACGAGTCGACAAACACCAGGCCCGGCTCAAACGCCGCCACCTCAGCGGCGATACGGGCCAGCACGCGATCGAAATCGCCTTCCAGCAAATCCGCCGCCAGGTTGACGAATTTGACTGACTGGTTCAGCTTGGCGATGTCGAAGAACGGGAACTGTTGCTGGTAGCGCAGCATTTTCAGCGGCGGCTCGCCCAGCACGGTGAAGAACAGGGCGCGGCGCTGCGGCGTGGCCAGCGAAAACATGATCTGGTGGGCCAGCGTGGTCTTGCCGCTGCCCGGGGTGCCGGCCAGCAGGTTGAACGAGAATTCGGGCACGCCGCCGCCCAGCAGGTTGTCCAGCCCTGGTACGCCGGTGGGCAAGCGCTGTATGTGTACTTTGTTCATCAAGGAAGCTCCGTTCCAGCATGGTTCTCAACGTCATCGCCCCAGGCTTCGCGCAGGATGCTGGTGGTTAAGAGTTCGCCTATGAGTAAGATTAGGGTGTCGATAAAGGTGCACAGCAGGGCCGTGCTGGCGCCGCCGGCGTCGGCGGGGCATTCGCGCAACGCCTGGCCGAGCGCCGCGAAGGCCGCGCCGGCCGGTATGGCGTCGTGCTGCGGCAGCCAGGTGTATTGGTTGCGCGTGACGTGCAGGCTGCGCAGGTAGATCGCCATGAAGCCGCCATCGCCGATGATCGGGCACAATTGCCCGGCCAGTTGGTGCCAGCGTTGCGCGCTGATGGCGGCCACGCCGGCGCCGCCCGGGTCAGGCAAGATGGCCCTGGCGATCAGTTGGTGCCGCTGTTCTGTGCTGGTGACCATGATTGTTTTTCTCTGCTGTCCAGCTGCGGGAGGGTGGCGGCGAGGCGCGAGTATAGCACCATCGTCAACCGGCGTTCCGTCTGCGGGTTGGCTCCGCCAGGAACGGTAGGCTGACGGTGAACCGGCTGCCCTGGCCGACGCCGGCGCTCTCGACACTGACGGCGCCGCCGTGGATTTCGGCAATGGCGCGCACCAGCGCCAGTCCGATTCCCAGTCCGCCGCGGCTCGATGCCTGCGGCGCGTCGCCCTGGGCGTACAGGTCGAACACGTGGGCCTGCCGGGCCGGCGCGATGCCGGCGCCGTTGTCCGCCACGTGGATGTCGACCATCGCCCCGCGCAGTTCGGCGCTGATGCTCACCGCGCCGCCGTCCGGGGTGAATTTGCTGGCGTTGACGAGCAGGTTGGTGAGGGCCTGGACCAGGCGCACCACGTCGCCCATCATGGCGACCGGCGCGGCCGGCAGCGCGGTGTGGACCGACTGGCCGCGCTGCTCGAACTGGGGGCGGGTGGTTTCCAGCGCATTGTCCAGGATTTCCGCCAGCGTGGTGTGGCACGGGTCGACCGTCATTTTGCCGGTCCGGATGCGGCCGATGTCGAGCAGGTCGTCGACCAGCCGCGCCATGTGGCGCAGCTGGCGCTGGATCACTGCTGTCAGGCGCGGCAGGTCGGGATGGGCGTCACCCAGCAGTCCGATCATGCCGTTGGCGATCGTCACCGGCTGCAGCGGCGTGCGCAGCTCATGCGCCAGCATCGACATGAATTCGGATTGCCTGCGGCTGGCGCTCTCGGCTTGCGCCAGCAAATCCTGCGCGCCAAAGGTGGACAGCACCAGGTGTTCATTGGCTTCGCGCAGGCGCGGCAGCTGCTTCGTCACCGCCTCGAGCAACTGCTGTTTTTCCAGGTCTTGCTGGCGCACCAGCAGTAACAGCTCGTCGATCGTGCCGCGCAGGGAGGCGAGTTCCTCCGCATGCACGGCATAGAGCGCGGCCACTGGATCCGCCGCCAGGGCGGGAATGGCAGGCGAGGTGCCGGGAGGGACGGGATTGTTCAAAAGGGGAATCCTGCAACGGCAGGAGTGGCCTGCCTGCGACGTGTGGGCAGGCTTCTGCATCTCATAGAATACGCTGGTTTCGGGCTAATATTATTGCATTTACAACGGGTATGGTCGGCGCAACGCTGGCACAGACTATCATGACCGGCCCCGACGGGGTCTCCGCCATTGCTGAAAGGCTTGCTTTGGGTTATAATTCAAAGGTTTAGCCAATTACACATCGACCGTAGCGCCTACCTCACACACCCATTTTCATCTGACCTGCAAGCCCGCGGTTGTATTCGCGCAGTCACACCCGATTAAGCCGGGGTTCGTGCAGGTCGTCTGACGTGGCGCCGCTACGGTAACTTTTTCAGGAGTTGCCCTTGCCGCCATTTTTTTCTGGCCCAGCCGTCCCAGCCATCCTGGCTCTTGCTGACGGAACTATTTTCAAAGGTTTTTCCATCGGCGCCGCCGGTCACACGACGGGTGAAGTAGTTTTCAACACTTCGATGACCGGTTACCAGGAAATCCTCACCGATCCCAGCTACAGCCGCCAGATCGTCACCCTGACGTATCCCCATATCGGCAACTACGGCATCAACCCTGAAGATGTCGAATCCACCAAAGTCCACGCCGCCGGCCTGATCATCCGTGATTTGCCGCTGCTGGCCTCGAACTTCCGTTCCACCCAGTCCTTGTCCGATTATTTGAAGGCGGAAAACATCGTCGCCATCGCCGGGATCGATACCCGCAAGCTGACCCGTATCCTGCGCGAGAAGGGCGCCCAATCCGGCGCCGTCGTCACCGGCACCCAGGGCAACGAGCCATCCGTGGCGCAGGCGCTGGAACTGGCCCGTTCCTTCCCCGGCCTGGCCGGCATGGACCTGGCCAAGGTCGTGACCGTCAAGGCCGCCTACGAATGGACCGAGTCCGAGTGGCAGCTGGGCGAAGGCTACGGCAAGGTCACGGATCCGAAGTTCCACGTGGTGGCCTATGACTTCGGCGTCAAGCGCAACATCCTGCGCATGCTGGCCGAGCGCGGCTGCAAAGTCACCGTGGTGCCGGCGCAAACCACCGCCGAGGAAGTGCTGGCCCTGAACCCGGACGGCGTGTTCCTGTCGAACGGTCCCGGCGACCCGGAGCCGTGCGATTACGCGATTGCCGCCACCCGTGTGTTCCTGGAGAAAAAACTGCCGGTGTTCGGCATTTGCCTGGGCCACCAGATCCTGGCGCTGGCGTCCGGCGCCAAGACCCTGAAAATGAAATTCGGCCACCACGGCGCCAACCACCCGGTGCAGGACCTCGACAGCAAGAAGGTCATGATCACGTCGCAAAACCACGGTTTCGCGGTGGACGCCGAGACCCTGCCGGCCAACTGCCGTGTAACCCACGTATCGCTGTTCGATGGCTCGCTGCAGGGCTTTGCCCGCACCGATACCCCGGCGTTCTGCTTCCAGGGCCACCCTGAAGCCTCGCCCGGCCCGACCGACGTCGCCTACCTGTTTGACCGCTTCATCACGTCGATGGAAGCAGCGGAGAAGAAATAAATGCCAAAACGTACAGACATTAAAAGTATCCTGATCATTGGCGCCGGCCCGATCGTTATCGGCCAGGCGTGCGAATTCGACTACTCCGGCGCCCAGGCCTGCAAGGCCCTGCGCGAAGAGGGTTACAAGGTCATCCTGGTGAACTCGAACCCGGCGACCATCATGACCGACCCGGAAATGGCCGATGTCACCTACATCGAGCCGATCACCTGGCAAGTCGTCGAGCGCATCATCGACAAGGAAAAGCCGGATGCGATCTTGCCGACCATGGGCGGCCAGACCGCGCTGAACTGCGCGCTCGACCTGCACCGCCACGGCGTGCTGGACAAGTACAAGGTGGAACTGATCGGCGCCACGCCGGAAGCCATCGACAAGGCCGAGGACCGCTCCAAGTTCAAGGATGCGATGACCAGGATCGGCCTGGGTTCGGCCCGTTCCGGCGTCGCCCACACGATGGATGAGGCGTGGGGCGTGCAGCGCGAAATCGGCTTCCCGATGATCATCCGTCCATCGTTTACGATGGGTGGCACCGGCGGCGGTATCGCCTACAACGAAGAAGAATTCGAAACCATCTGCAAGCGCGGCCTGGAAGCGTCGCCGACCTCGGAACTGCTGATCGAAGAGTCCTTGATCGGCTGGAAAGAGTACGAGATGGAAGTGGTGCGCGACAAGGCGGACAACTGCATCATCGTGTGCTCGATCGAAAACCTGGACCCGATGGGCGTGCACACCGGCGACTCGATCACCGTGGCGCCGGCGCAGACGCTGACCGACAAGGAATACCAGATCATGCGCAACGCCTCCCTGGCGGTGCTGCGCGAGATCGGTGTCGACACCGGCGGCTCCAACGTGCAGTTCTCGATCAACCCGGCCGACGGCCGCATGATCGTCATTGAAATGAACCCGCGCGTGTCGCGTTCGTCGGCGCTGGCGTCGAAAGCCACCGGCTTCCCGATCGCCAAGGTCGCGGCCAAGCTGGCGGTCGGCTTCACGCTGGACGAGCTGCGCAATGAAATCACGGGCGGTGCGACCCCGGCCTCGTTCGAGCCGTCGATCGACTACGTGGTCACCAAGGTGCCGCGTTTCGCGTTCGAGAAATTCCCGACCGCCGACAACCGCCTGACCACGCAGATGAAATCCGTCGGCGAAGTGATGGCCATGGGCCGCACGTTCCAGGAATCGTTCCAGAAAGCCCTGCGCGGCCTGGAAGTCGGGGTTGACGGTCTGAACCAGAAAACCATCGACCGCGAAACGCTGGAAGTGGAACTGGGCGAGCCGGGTCCCGAGCGGATCTGGTACGTGGGCGACGCGTTCGCCCAGGGCTTCACGCTGGAAGAAGTGCATGCGCTGACCCACATCGACCCGTGGTTCCTGATCCAGATCAAGGAGATCGTGGACCTGGAGCTGTGGCTCGACACCCAGAAGCTCGAGAACCTGGACAAGAACACCCTGTACAAGCTGAAGCAAAAGGGTTTCTCGGACCGCCGCCTGGGCTACCTGCTGCAGACCACCGATACGGAAATCCGCAACAAGCGCCGCGAACTGGGCATCCGCCCGGTCTACAAGCGGGTTGACACCTGCGCCGCCGAGTTCTCGACCAACACGGCGTACATGTATTCGACCTACGACGAAGAGTGCGAATCGAATCCGACCGACAAGAAGAAAATCATGGTGCTGGGCGGTGGCCCGAACCGTATCGGCCAGGGTATCGAATTCGATTATTGCTGCGTGCATGCCGCGCTGGCGATGCGTGAAGACGGCTACGAGACCATCATGGTCAACTGTAACCCGGAAACCGTGTCGACCGACTACGACACGTCGGACCGCCTGTATTTCGAGTCCCTGACGCTGGAAGACGTGCTGGAAATCGTCGACCTGGAAAAACCGGTCGGCGTGATCGTGCAGTACGGCGGCCAGACCCCGTTGAAGTTGGCGCTGGACCTGGAGGCGAACGGCGTGCCGATCATCGGCACCTCGCCGGACATGATCGACGCCGCGGAAGACCGCGAGCGCTTCCAGAAGCTGCTGCAAGACCTGGACCTGCGCCAGCCGCCGAACCGCACCGCGCGCACCGAGGAGGAAGCCCTGCGCCTGGCGCAGGAAATCGGCTACCCGCTGGTGGTGCGTCCTTCGTACGTGTTGGGCGGCCGCGCGATGGAAATCGTGCACGAGCAGCGCGACCTGGAACGCTACATGCGCGAAGCCGTCAAGGTGTCGCACGATTCGCCGGTGCTGCTGGACCGCTTCCTGAACGACGCCATCGAGTGCGACGTGGACTGCATCTCGGATGGTGAAGCCACCTTCATCGGCGGCGTGATGGAACACATCGAACAGGCCGGTGTGCACTCGGGCGACTCGGCCTGCTCGCTGCCGCCGTATTCGCTGTCGCAGGAAACCATCGATGAACTCAAGCGCCAGACCGCGCTGATGGCCAAGGGCCTGAACGTGGTGGGCCTGATGAACGTGCAGTTCGCCATCCAGCGCGTTGACGGCAAGGACGTGGTCTACGTGCTGGAAGTGAACCCGCGCGCATCGCGCACCGTGCCGTTCGTGTCGAAGGCCACCGGCCTGCAGCTGGCGAAGATCGCCGCGCGCTGCATGGCGGGCCAGACGCTGGCGCAGCAGGGCATCACCAAGGAAGTCGTGCCGCCGTACTACAGCGTCAAGGAAGCCGTGTTCCCGTTCGTGAAATTCCCGGGCGTGGACACCATCCTCGGCCCTGAGATGAAATCGACCGGTGAAGTGATGGGTGTCGGCGCGACCTTCGCGGAAGCGTTCGTCAAGTCGCAGCTGGGCGCCGGCGTGAAGCTGCCGAAGTCCGGCAAGGTGTTCCTGTCGGTGAAGGCGTCCGACAAGCCGCGCGCCGTGAAAGTGGCGCGCGACCTGGTCGATGCCGGCTTCACGCTGAAGGCGACCAAGGGCACGGCCGCCGTGATCGCGGCAGCCGGCATCCCGGTCACCGCGGTCAACAAGATGTCCGAAGGCCGTCCGCATATTGTCGACATGATCAAGAACCACGAGATCGCCCTGGTGATCAACACGGTGGAAGAGAAGCGTTCGGCCATCACGGACTCGCGCAACATCCGTACCTCGTCGCTGGCGGCCCGCGTGACCACCTACACCACGATCGCCGGCGCGGAAGCGGCGGTGGCCGGTATCCGTCACCTGGATGAGTTGCGTGTGTACGATTTACAAGGCCTGCATAAGTCTTTAAACTAAGACTTTCGACGGCGTAGCAGTACGCCGCACACCTGACAGAGCCCGCGCCGCAGCTTGGCGCGGGCTCTGTGCTTTTTTGTATTCTAGAGAGACAAACATGACCTCAGTTCCACTGACTAAATTCGGCGCAGAACTCCTGAAAGAAGAGCTGCACCAGTTGAAGACCAAGGAGCGCCGCATTGTCATTGACGCGATTGCCGAAGCGCGTTCGCATGGCGACTTGTCGGAAAACGCCGAATATGATGCCGCCAAGGAACGCCAGGCATTCGTCGAAGGCCGTATCGCTGAACTGGAAGGCAAGCTGAGCGCCGCACAAATCATCGACCCGACCACCCTGGACGCGGAAGGCCGCGTGGTGTTTGCGTCGACCGTGGACCTGGAAGACCTGGAAAACGGCCAGAAAGTCAGCTACCAGATCGTCGGCATCGATGAAGCCGACCTGAAGCTGAGCAAGGTTTCCGTGACGTCGCCCATCGCCCGCGCCCTGATCGGCAAATACGCCGGTGACGTGGTGGAAGTGCAGGCCCCGTCCGGCCCGCGCGAATATGAAATCCTGGAAGTGCGCTACATTTGATGCCTGCGCATTGGCCTGGCCTGCTGGCCAAGACCCGCTTGCTGGTGGCGGCCCTGTGGGCCGGCAGCCTGTGGGCGGTGGGCTACCTGGTGGCGCCGACCCTGTTTGCCACCCTGTCCGACCGGGTGCTGGCCGGCTCGATCGCCGGCAGCATGTTCCATGCGATGGCGATGCTGTCGCTCGGCTGCGCGCTGGCCATGGTGTTGCTGCTGTGGCGCGCGACCCCGGACTGGACGCCGGCGCGGCGCCGCACGGTGCTGGCGCTGATTGCCGCCATGGCGCTGTGCACGGTGGCCAGCCACTTCGGCCTGCAGCCGATGATGGCGGAATTAAAGGCGGCGGCCGGACCGGGCGGGGTGATGGAATCCACGGCAAAAGGCCGCTTCGGCTTGCTGCACGGCATCTCCAGCGTGATTTACCTGGTGCAGAGCGTGCTGGCGGGCTGGCTGGTGGTGAAGCAGGTATAAAAAAACCGGGGCATGCCCCGGTTTCGTTACTGCGCTTCAGGCCAGCGATGCTTTTTTCGTACTCTTCTGGCGCACCTTGGCGCGCTTGATGGTGCCGCCTTCGGTGACACGTTCGTTGCCTTTCAGCAAAACTTTGCTGACGGACGGCTTCTTGGTGCCGCTGGCGGACGGCTTGACGATGGTGACCATGCGCATGCCTTTGCCGGCTTTGCCGGTGCGTTCTTTTTCCGCTTCTTTCTTTGGACGGTACAGGACCAGCAGCTTGCCGATGTGCTGTACGGGCGCGGCGTCGAGCTCGGCGCAAATGGTTTCGTACATGCCAACGCGGGCTTCGCGGTCGTCGCCGAACACGCGCACCTTGATCAGGCCGTGGGAATCCAGGCCCAGCTCGATTTCTTTCATGACGGCCGGGGTCAGGCCCGATTCGCCGATCATGACGACAGGCTTCAGCCCATGGGCTTCGGCGCGCAGCGCGGCGCGTTCAACGGGTGTGAGATTGATCATAATGTTTTTTTCGGTAGTTCTCTAAAGGCAGTATTCTACGCGAATGGCTAAGAACAAATTAAACAAAAACTGGTTGCATGACCATATTAACGACCCATACGTGAAAGCGGCCCAGAAAGATGGCTACCGTGCCCGTGCGGCCTACAAGCTCAAAGAGATCGATGAAGACGAAAAATTGATCAAGCCGGGCCAGATCATCGTCGACCTGGGCTGCACGCCCGGCAGCTGGGGCCAGTATACGCGGCGCAAGCTGGCGGCGGGCAACGGCATCAATGGCACCATCATCGGCCTCGACATCCTGCCGATGGAGCCGATTGCCGACATGCATTACATCCAGGGCGATTTCCGGGAACAGGAAGTGCTGGACCAATTGGCGGAGGTGTTGCAGGGCCGCAAAGCCGACTTGGTGTTGTCCGACATGGCGCCCAACCTGTCCGGCATTGCCACCGCCGACGCGGCGCGCATGGAAGACTTGATTGATATCGCGCTGGAATTCGCGCAATGGCACATGAAACCGGGTGGGGCGCTGCTGGTGAAATGTTTCAAGGACATGGGTTTTTCCCAGATCGTCGAGAAATTCCGTGCCGAGTTCAAGACGGTCACGCAAAAAAAACCCAAGGCCAGCCGGGACAAATCGTCGGAAATATTCTTGCTGGGACGCGGATTGAAGCATCCGGCCCCTTGATATTTGATAAAAGGGCCACACATCGGCCCGGAGAGGGCTCTCCCGGACCATTCCGGGATCGGTTTTTGCCGCACGGACTGGCATAAAAGTCATTGTTCCGGGTGCTATCGCAATGAATCCCGTCCATAACGGCACACTTGGGCGCGGTTTATTGCAAGGCAGGCTTATTGCG
>Ga0307408_100000293_pt1 | contig 48669 bp, 39 predicted proteins | sample 322Cmetagenome_FD_202116 | JGI IMG/M metagenome (GOLD analysis project Ga0307408, IMG submission 202116) | Maize rhizosphere microbial communities from greenhouse at UC Davis, California, United States - 322HYB-C-3 | ecosystem: Host-associated > Plants > Roots > Rhizosphere > Soil | place... | reverse complement strand
TTAAAGTCTCGGTCTATGCCAGCGTGGGGCTGCTCACTAACAGCAAGCAAAACCACGCCAGCCTGCTCAACAGCATTGAAGGGATTTTTATGTGCGGGGTCTTATCGGGCTATTGGATTTTCAGTGCGTTTATCGATGACCAGAACCCAGCCAGCAGCGCGTGGCTTAATGTGTATTGGCTGATTGCCGGACTCTGCGCCTTCAACTTGTTGCTGATGTTCGCGGTTAAATTTGATGATCGCCCAGCTACTGATTCCACAACTGAACTCACTACCGAACCCACTAGCAAACTCACTACCAACACCAACCCAGCATCACCGATAACCAGTCCCTTTGAGGACTTTATTGCCATGCTCAAGTTGGTATTACGGCCCTTGGTATACAGCTTTATGGGCGCGATGTTTTTGTACGTACTGATCGAACAAGGCATAGGCACTTGGCTGCCCACTTTTAACAGTGAAGTGCTCAGACTACCCGCGAGTATCGCCGTGCAGATCACCAGTTTATTTGCGCTCAGCCTGGCTTTGGGGCGTTTGGGTGCGGGCTGGCTGCTGCGTTTTATTCCCTGGCACCTGTTTCTCGCCGGCTGTATTTTGGCTATGGCAACGCTGGTTATTCTCACCCTGCCCCTCGCCCACAATGTGGAAGCCAAGGCCGACAGCCACTGGTTTAACCTGCCGTTGGCGGCTTATATTTTCCCGCTGATTGGTTTGTTTATGGCGCCCATCTACCCACTGCTTAATTCGCTAGTGCTCAGCTCCCTGCCCCAGCGCCAACAATCATCCATGACAGGTTTGATTATTATTTTCTCCGCTTTGGGCGGCACGACCGGCTCGATTATCACCGGCACGGTGTTTAATCAGTTCAGTGGCCAAACTGCGTTTTATTTAGCGCTGATACCTATGGCTTGTATTTTTTTATTGATCTTTCACTTAAAGCGCATGAGCACTTAAAACATATGTGCGATTAAGACAAACCGGCGCGCGGTTGTATAAAACAAACGACTTACATACCATGCACCCAACAGAATCAGGGTGTTGTTATCTCATGAGTAAAATGTCATCGCCGCCAGTCTCCATTGCCGACATCGCACGACGCGCCGGAGTGGCGGAATCTACCGTCTCCCGCGCGCTGAATAACAACCCGATTATCAACGAACAAACGCGGGAAAAAATTCAGGCGCTAGCGCGCGAAATGAATTACAAACTCAACACCGGCGCGCGCAATTTACGCCTGCAACGCAGCCACGCTATTTCGGTAGTAATTAACACCCAAACCCACGACGGCCAAAAATTTTCTGACCCGTTTATGATGGATATGATCGGCGCGATTGCCGATGAATTACATCAGCATAATTACAGCTTATTGTTTTCCAGCCCCGCCATTACCAGCGACGATTGGCATTCCCATCTGCTCAGCTCCAAACGTTCCGATGGCATTATTGTGATAGGCACAGGGCGCGACGATACGCCGCTGCAAAAACTGCACGCTATGGGTGATGCACTGGTGGTATGGGGCGCCGCAACACCGGATACGCAATATTGCGTGGTGGGCAGCGATAATTATCAGGGCGGCCAAATTGCGGCGCAGCATTTACTCAAACGCGGCTGTAAACGTTTGGTTTTTTTAGGCGATATTGCCCACCCGGAAATTAACCAGCGCTTTCAAGGTTATTTTGATGTACTCAAAAAAGCGGGATTAGCAACTCAGGAGCGCCACGTGCAAGCGGCGTTTTCCATTGAATCCGGTTTTAATCACGTGAATGAATTACTGCAAGGCGAATTGGATTTTGATGGCATTTTTGCCGCAAGCGACAACATCGCCATGGGTGCGATTAACGCTCTGCAACAACAAGGTTATCGCGTACCAGAGGATGTTTCAGTCGTAGGTTTTGACGATATTCCTATCGCCCCGTTCTTTAGCCCACCGCTGACAACAATTCGCCAGAATATTCACGCGGGCGGAAAATTATTGGTAGAAAAAATTCTTAAACAAATTAACGGCGATGAAACCGTGACCTCGCAAATGCTCGCCACGGAATTAGTCGTACGCAGCTCTTAATATTGAAAATAATCTTCGGACTGATACCGAGAATGAAGCTGAGCTTGATGCGCGACGCGTAATGCGTAATGCGCATCAAGATTTGATTACCCTTTAAATCCCTTACCCACCACATACACTTCGCGCGAACGCGGGCGCGATGCATCGGGCTTACGAATCACCACTTTTTCAAATGAAGTACGCACTTCTTTCACGTAATCATCGTAGCCTTCACCGTGAAAAACCTTGGCGACAAAATCCCCTTTGGGTTTTAACACACTGCGCGCCATATCCAGTGCAAGCTCAACCAGGTACATGGACGATGCTTGATCTACCGCATCCACCCCGCTGATGTTGGGCGCCATATCGGAGATCACCACATCAGCGCGGTTACCGCCGAGCTTCTCCATGATTTGATTAAACACCACCTCTTCCGTGAAATCACCCTGAATAAAATCCACGTGCTCCAATGAATCCATCGGCAAAATATCCGACGCGATCACCCGCCCTTTTACCCCGACCAAACGCCCGGCGATTTGCGACCAGCTACCCGGAGCCGACCCCAAATCCACCACCATCATAGCGGGGCGAATCAGCTTATCTTTTTCATTCAACTCCAGCAGCTTATAAGCCGCGCGCGCTCGATAGCCGTCCACTTGCGCCTTTTTAACATAGGGATCGTTGACGTGTTCTTCCAACCAACGGTTGCTGCTTTTGGATCGAGCCATAAATATCACAAGTGTCCTGGAGAGATGGGCGTAGGCTCAAAGAAAATGAGCCCAAAAAGGTTGCTATTGTATGCCCTAAGGAACGATAAAACAAAAGCACTCAGCTACAGCCAGTGACGCATCGGTAGAAACCAGCGTAAAATGCGCGCCACTCCATTGCTCTATTATTCTTTTACCTATCCCTTTGCCGGAAAGTTACCGGCCAGGAGCCATTATGATTCGCATTACCGAACTCCAACTGCCGTTGGACCACCCTACCGAAGCTCTGCGCACTGCCATCGTTAAACGCCTGAAAATCAAAGACGCAGATTTACTTGATTTCACTGTGTTTAAACGCAGTTACGATGCGCGCAAAAAAAATAGCGAGATCATGTTTGTTTACATCATCGATTTGAATGTAACCAACGAAGAGAAAATTCTCAGCCGTTTTGCCGACGACAAAAATATTCGCCCCGCGCCGGACACTAATTACTACCCCGTTGCGGAAGCGCCCACCGATTTAAGCGAGCGCCCGCTGGTGATAGGTTTTGGTCCCTGCGGTTTATTCGCCGCACTCACTCTTGCGCAAATGGGTTTTAAACCGATTGTGTTGGAGCGCGGTAAAGATGTGCGCAGCCGCACCAAGGACACCTGGGCGCTGTGGCGCAACAAGGTATTAACGCCCGAATCCAACGTACAGTTCGGTGAAGGTGGTGCCGGTTTATTTTCTGACGGAAAACTCTACAGCCAAATTAAAGATCCAAAGTTTTACGGTCGCAAAGTGATGCACGAATTTGTGCGCGCCGGTGCGCCGGAAGAAATTATGTATGTGAGCAAACCGCACATAGGTACTTTCCGTTTGACCGGCGTAGTTGCCGCGATGCGCGAAGAAATTAAAAGCCTCGGCGGTGAAGTGCGCTTTGAAAGTAGAGTCACTGATTTTCTGATCGAAAATGACCGCATTGAAGGGGTAACACTGGCCGATGGTGAAACACTGCGCAGCCGTTATGTAGTACTCGCACTCGGCCACAGCTCACGCGATACTTTTCGCAAATTACATGAACGCGGTGTGTATGTAGAAGCAAAACCGTTTGCGGTTGGCTTTCGTATCGAACACCCACAATCATTAATTGATGAGGCGCGTTTGGGCAAATACGCAGGCCACCCTGAACTCGGCGCCGCCGATTATAAAGTTGTCCATCACGCTAAAAATGGCCGCGCGGTGTACAGTTTTTGTATGTGCCCCGGTGGAACCGTGGTAGCCGCCACTTCGGAACCCAATCGCGTTGTTACCAACGGCATGAGCCAATATTCGCGCAACGAGCGCAATGCAAACTCAGGCATAGTGGTGGGCATTAACCCCGCAGAAGATTTCCCCGGCGGCCCTCTCGCCGGTGTTGAACTGCAAGAGAAACTCGAATCACACGCTTTTGAATTAGGCGGCAAAGATTACTGTGCACCAGGGCAATTGGTGGGTGATTTTATTCGCGGCAAAGCCTCAACCGAATTTGGGGAAGTCGAACCCTCTTATAAACCTGGCGTGTTGTTGGGTGATTTGGCCTCGTCACTGCCCGATTATGTGATCGAAGCGATACGCGAAGCTCTGCCAGAATTTGGCAAACAAATTCGCGGCTTTGATCGGGATGATGCCATCCTCACCGGTATTGAAACCCGCACCTCATCACCTGTGCGTATTACGCGCGAGCATGAATCGCTGCAGAGTTTAAATACACGCGGTTTATACCCCGCCGGTGAAGGTGCTGGTTACGCAGGAGGAATTCTGTCAGCAGGTGTCGATGGCATTAAAGTCGCCGAAGCCGTTGCTAAAGCCATGCTCGCCGATTTACATGGTGAATAAAATGCAGTTAAAAATCGAGGACATAAAAAAACTGCATCAAAAAAAATACCGCACTGAATTTGGTTTTTTTTTGGTGGAAGGTGAGCACCTGATTTTGGAACTGGAGAAAGCTGCAGAAACAAACGCAGCTTTGCAAGACTGTGAATTATTTGTAACTGAAAACTATCAACACTTTGCGAGCCGGTTTAAAAAGAATTTGGTCAGCGAAAAAAATATGGTGCAGCTATCGGACACCAAAACCCCGCAAGGTATTATCGCCGTCGCACCGCTGTTGCCATCTGCAAAAACCAGCAACCAAAACGAACGTGCGATTTACCTGCATGAAGTGCAAGACCCGGGTAACCTCGGGACTATTTTGCGCAGCCTCGCCTGGTTCGGCAATTTTCGCTGCCTGCTCAGCCCCGGCTCGGTAGACCCCTACAACCCCAAAGTGGTTCGCTCCAGCATGGGCGCGATTTTTCATGTACCAATGGAATTGGATGTACCACTTGAGTCTATCGCGTCGCGTTTTCAATCCATCGCCACCCTAGACATGAACGGCAAATCGCTCAGCGATAATAGCTTCAAACATTTTGATTGTTACGTGTTTGGCAACGAAGCTCGCGGGATACCACGTGAAGATTTGCAGACCATGAATGCACAGCCATTTACGATTTCTGGTTGCGGTGCAATTGAATCGCTGAATTTAGCGTCTGCGGTAAATATGTGTGTATATGAGCTGATGCGTTAACACCACAAGGCGCAACGCAAATGTGTTGCGTACCTTATTTCCCCCTGACATCTACTTTTTAAGCGGGATTGCCGCCATCAAACCACGAGATAATAATCCGGGAAATACACTGTGATGATTTTCTCCTTTTATAATTTCAACCTGCAAATCCAGCCCGGCATAATTACGCGAGCGCAAGACTTTTTCAAAAGCCAATACATCATCAGCCATTTGTTTATTATTCAAGCTGCTATCATTTTGATCAGCATAAATCATTGCATGTGCACTTAAGGATTTATTTTTTTCTGCGTATCGCTTCTCCATCTCAAAAATCACTTTGTTGTCATACCACAATGAAGGACTGCCAATAATATAGTGATCAAATATCTCAGGCCTGTTGACCAAAATATAGCAACCTAACAAGCCACTAAATGAATGACCAACGAAAATTTTATTATTTGCATCGACACGATAAGAATTTTTTAATAACGGAATAACCTGATCAGCAAGAAAAGCAGTGTACTCTTTCGCATGACCAGAGGCTTTGCGTGCTGCTGATGAATGACCGTTAGACTCCTCAGGGGAATAGGTTGGAGTATAATCCCGCGTACGACTGATCGTGCGATCATCACCCTTTGAATAAGAAACACCTACAACAATAGCCTCTTTCACCACATTCCCACCCATTAGAGCCATAGCACCATTGATAATCGGAAAGCCCCAACTAGTGTCATTAACGATGATTAGCGGATAAGCAGTTTTAGTGTCCCAATAAGACTTTGGCAGCTGTATATAAAGCTCATAATCCTTATTATTGCTATTCGCATGAATACTTCTTGTTTCATACGCAGGATAACCAAAAGGCGGTATTTCGCTGGCATAAACATTAGTTGCAACACTATTAGCTCCTAAAATGCAGGACAACAAAAACACCTTCTTGAATGACATTTAATTTCCTTAGTTATTGGTGATTAGCAATTATTGATTGGTTATTTCGATTTACTGACTAGAGATCAACAAGCACACCCGCTTTCGCAAAAGCCTGATTAAGATACTGTTCATTTTCCGATGGATGACGCAATTCAGACTCAGGAACACCTTTACTATTGGCGATAGCAGCAACTCGGCCCTGCTTGTGAAATACAGTATTGGGAAAGTTACGGGCGATAGGATCCTCATAGGCTTTTTGAGGAGTAATAATTTTCCAACCTTTAGCGCGCAAATGCGCAATAAGATCACCGACAAACAATGCTGCCGCATCGTTTTCGTGTAAAAGCATTACATGCCGTGGCGAACGCCCGAGAGTTTTTTTAGCGATTGCGTCATAAAACTCGATGGATTCATACAGCGTATCCACATAAAATTTTCGCGCGTTATCGTAATTTATTGTTTTTTTATATTCTGCGGCTTTAGTTAGCAGCGAACTAATGTACCAATCAAAATTATCAATAGTAACGTAACCGTCTTTATACCCCAGGTCAGTAAGCGACTGCTGCAAAGCAATGATAGCCGCCAAGTCTTTACCGTAATGCAAGTACGGAAAACGATGGTAAGGTAAAACATTTTTTTGTGACTTCAATAATAAATGCGCTTTATAAACATCGGCAGGGTAATCCAGCAATCCCAGCTCACTGGCTGATTGATGGCTATAGCTGTGATTGGCAAGATGGAAACCAGCAGCGGCGTACTGTTCCAAACGTTGTTGCGTATCTTTATTTATGTAGTCCGCTTTCACGAAAAATAATGTATCTGGAACTTTGGCTTTCACCAATATATCGATCAGCTTTCGGGTTCGCTCGGCGCCTGTCATTAATGCTGAATCGGGTGTTGGCGCATCGTCAAAGGTAAGGGCGATTTCACGAGCATGGCAAAGTGAGCTAGCAAACAGCAGCACGAGGGCTGTTAGGAGAAAATAGTTCATCGCTGATCCAGATTATTATTGGTTATTCCAAAAAGGCACGAGTAACTGACACGAGCAGTAATAATAAGTTCCATCACAGCGAAATTCAGGTTTTAGCCTTTAAAACACCGTAGAATAATGTTCTCGCCAAGCGCCCTAGTCTTTCGCATGAGCTGCTTTGTATCACTTTTTATAGGCAAATCATGACAACCCTTCGCGTTCGCTACCAAACCCTTGAGTTTGGCACCACTGATATCCATATTCGTAGCCTGCGTGATAATCAGGAATTTTCTGATGATGAGGGTGCTGCCGCTGCCTTGGGTATTTCGTCGGCATCCTGGCCGATATTTGGCATTGTATGGCCATCGGGTGAAGTGCTGGCACATTTAATGGCGGAATTTGATTTTGCAGGAAAACGAATTTTAGAAGTGGGCTGTGGCATCGCGCTGGCGAGTTTAATCCTTAATCATCGCCGTGCCGATATTACGGCTACAGATTATCACCCTGGCGTGGCAGATTTTCTTAACAAAAATACCCAGCTAAATAAAGATCGTTTGATTCCATTTGTACGCACAGGTTGGAATGATGCGCTGAGCGACCTGGGCTTGTTTGATGTGATTATTGGCAGCGATTTGCTCTATGAAGCAGAGCATGTTGAATTGCTGGCAGGATTTATCAATCAACATGCAGCAGCCCAATGCCAAGTTATTCTGATTGATCCAGGTCGCGGCCATCACGCCAAATTCAGTAAAAAAATGCTCTCACTGGGTTACTCACACAGCCAAAACAAGGTGCAGGTACACACTCAAGAAGGGCGCCAAAACTTTAGCGGTCAAATTCTTCGCTACCAGCGCATTTGAATCAATTTCCCTAGTCAGGTTTTTGCAGCGGACAGTGATAACTTTGTTTTATCTCACCACCATCCACCGAATGCAAATGCACATCAAACCCCCACAAACGGTGCAAATGTTTTAGTACTTCATGGGTTGAGCCAGCCAATGGACGGCGATTATGCATGTAGTGATGTAGGGTCAACGACCTGTCGCCGCGCACATCAACACTGTAAACCTGGATATTGGGTTCTCGATTACCTAAATTGTATTGTCCCGCCAAATTTTCGCGCAGCTTCTTAAAACCTTTTTCGTTGTGGATTGCATCCACCCGGATTTTTTCTTGTTCGTCATCATCGACAATACTGAACAGTTTTAAATCACGCATTACTTTAGGCGACAGAAATTGCAAAATAAAACTTTCATCTTTGAAATTTTTCATCGCAAACTGCAATGTCTCTTTCCAATTGGAGCCGGCAATTTCCGGGAACCAGTGCCTGTCTTCGTCCGTAGGATTTTCGCAGATGCGGCGGATATCGCTCATCATCGCAAAACCCAGTGCGTAAGGATTGATCCCACTGAAATAAGGATGATCATAAGCAGGCTGGGCCACTACACTGGTATGGGATTGTAAAAACTCCAGAATAAACCCATCAGTTACATAACCGCGCGTATAAAGTTCATTCAATAAAGTGTAATGCCAAAAGGTTGCCCAGCCTTCATTCATGACTTGGGTTTGCCGTTGGGGGTAAAAATACTGGGCAATTTTACGCACTATGCGGATAATTTCCCGCTGCCATGGCTCAAGTAGCGGTGAATTTTTTTCCAGAAAATATAAAATATTCTCTTGGGGTTCAGGGGGGTACCGTGGTACGTTTTTTTCAGGATCTTGCACGGCCGACTTGGGAATGGTGCGCCACAAATCATTGACATGTTTTTGTAAATACTCCTCACGCTCACTTTGGCGGCGCTCCTCTTCATGTGCTGAAATGGGCGATGGACGTTTATACCGATCGACCCCATAATTCATAAGCGCATGACACGAGTCCAGAATATTTTCCACTTCACTAACACCATAACGCTCTTCACACTTACTGATATAATTTTTAGCAAACACTAGATAATCAATAATCGAGCTGGCATCAGTCCAGGTACGAAATAAATAGTTCCCCTTAAAAAAAGAATTGTGCCCATAACAGGCATGAGCAATGACCAGCGTCTGCATGGTCATGGTATTTTCTTCCATTAAATAGGCAATGCAGGGGTTGGAGTTAATCACAATCTCATAAGCCAGCCCCATTTGACCACGTTTATAGGAGTGCTCCGTACTTAACAGTTGTTTTCCGTAGGACCAATGGTGGTAGCCAATTGGCATACCTACCGATGAATAGGCATCCATCATTTGCTCAGAGCTAATCACTTCAATTTGATTGGGGTAAGTATCCAAACCAAATTCGGCAGCCAGCTCACTCAGCACTGCATCGACATCCCGAATTAAATCAAAACTCCATTCTGATGTGGTAAACAGTGGTTTACTCATGCGACCTTCTTATGAAAAAGTTCACGAAACACCGGGTAGATATCACTCGCATCGCGAATATGCTGCAGCGCAAAACGCTCAGGATATTCTGCATGAATGGTATCGTAGGTTTCCCAGAGCGCTTGATGTTGGTTTTGAGTAATTTCTATGTAGGAAAAATATTGGCAATTGGGCAATAACTCATCAATCAAAATGTCGCGGCAAAGATCTGAATCCTCTCCCCAGTTATCACCATCTGACGCTTGTGCGCCATAAATATTCCAAATTTCGGGAGAGTAACGATCCTGAATAATTTCCTGCATTAAACGCAGTGCGCTGGATACGACTGTGCCACCTGTTTCACGCGAATGGAAAAAATCGTCTTCATTAACTTCTTTGGCAATGGTGTGATGGCGGATAAAAACTATTTCTGTTTTTTCGTAATTTCGCTGCAAAAATAAATACAACAAAATAAAAAAACGTTTTGCAATATCTTTCGTGCCTTGATCCATGGAGCCAGATACATCCATCAAACAAAACATCACAGCTTTGGAACGTGGAATAGGCTGTTTGATATGCAAGTTGTATTTGAGGTCAAAGGTATCCAACCAGGGAATACGGCCAATCGCCTTTTCTAGCTTGGCAACAGCTTCCAATAATTCACTCATGCGGGCTTTTTTTGCGGGGGAATCGGGTTGTTTATCCAGAGCAACCAACTCAGCATGCAATTCATCTAACTGGCGCCGCTTGCCCGCGGTTAAGGCGATACGGCGCATGTTCGCCGAACGTAAAGAGCGCACAATATTAATACGCCCTGGCTGGCCTTCATTGGCGATACCGGCACGCACGGTTTTAAATTCTTCAAGACCAGACAACTGGCGCTTAACCAGATTAGGTAATTCCAGTCCTTCAAACATAAAGTCCAGAAACTCCTCTTGCGATAAGGTAAACGAAAAGTCGTCCTCCCCCTCACCGGAGTCGCTGGCTTGGCCGCCGCTGCCCTGCCCTTCACCACCCTGCGGGCGCGCAATTTTATCGCCTTCGGAATACTGCTTATTGCCTGGCAATACGCGCTCGTTATACCCACCTTGACCGTGATAAATAGTGGGCTCATTGATATCCCGTGTGGGAATACTGACCTTGCCCCCCTTATCTATGTCGGTAATGGAGCGTTGATTAACCGCATCAGACACGGCTTTTTGAATTTGTTGGCGATAGCGCTGTAAAAATCGCTGACGATTTACCGCGCTTTTATTTTTGGCATTGAGGCGTCGATCAATAATGTAACTCATATTTCAACCTTAAGGTTTACTCACCCACTCCGGCGGCTATTGATGCGAAAACACACATCAATAACCGCCCGGTAATCAGTTACTGGGATTTTCTTACTCTCAAATACCACTCAGATAGCAAGCGCACTTGTTTTTCGGTATAGCCGCGCTCCACCATGCGCTGTACAAAGTCCTGATGTTTTTTCTTGTCCTGCACCGAGGCTTTGGCATTGAAAGAAATAACCGGCAGTAGATCCTCGGTATTGGAGAACATTTTTTTCTCAATCACTATGCGCAATTTTTCATAGCTACGCCAATCCGGGTTTTTACCGGCGTTATTGGCTTTGGCACGCAACACAAAATTGACAATTTCGTTGCGGAAATCCTTGGGGTTACTAATGCCCGCTGGTTTTTCAATTTTCTCCAGCTCGTCGTTTAATGAAGCGCGATTAAGAATTTCACCGGTTTCATGATCGCGATACTCTTGATCCTGAATCCAGAAATCCGCATAGGTAACATAGCGATCAAAAATATTTTGCCCATACTCCGCGTAGGACTCCAGATAGGCGGTTTGAATCTCTTTACCGATAAAGTCCACGTACTTGGGCGAAATGTATTCTTTTAAGGCATTGAGATATTTGTCTTGCACCTCTTTGGGGAATTGTTCCTGTTCAATTTGCTGCTCCAACACATACATTAAATGTACTGGGTTAGCGGCAATTTCTGTTGGATCAAAATTAAACACTTTGGATAAAATCTTAAACGCAAAGCGGGTAGACAACCCCGTCATACCTTCGTCCACACCAGCAGCGTCTTTGTACTCCTGCAAAGATTTTGCGCGCGGATCTGTATCCTTTAAATTTTCCCCGTCATAAATTCGCATTTTGGAGAAAATATTGGAGTTCTCCGGTTCTTTAATACGAGACAACACCGTAAATTGCGCAAGCATACGCAAGGTGTCGGGAGCACAGGGCGCTTTGGAGAGCGAACTGTTTTGCAACAATTTCTCGTAAATTTTCATCTCCTCCGTGACACGCAAACAATAAGGCACTTTGACGATATAAACCCGATCGATAAAGGCCTCATTGTTTTTGTTGTTGCGGAAGTTTTGCCACTCGGATTCGTTGGAGTGCGCCAGAATAATTCCATCAAATGGAATAGCGCCCAGCCCTTCGGTACTGTTGAAGTTACCCTCTTGCGTTGCGGTTAAAAGTGGATGCAAGACCTTGATGGGTGCCTTGAACATTTCCACAAATTCCATCAACCCCTGATTGGCGCGACACAAGCCGCCGCTGAAGCTGTAGGCATCCGGATCGTTCTGTGGAAATTCTTCAAGCTGGCGGATATCCACCTTACCTACGAGCGATGAAATATCCTGATTGTTTTCATCACCCGGCTCGGTTTTAGTAATCGCAATTTGTTCAAGAATAGAGGGGTAAACCTTCACTACTTTGAATTGGGTAATATCGCCATTAAACTCCCGCAGCCGTTTGGCGGCCCAAGGCGACATAATAGTTTTTAAATAGCGCCGCTGGATACCGTAATCCTCTTGCAGGATTTTTCCATCCTCATCGGCGTTAAACAAACCTAAGGGCGATTCAAAAACCGGCGAACCTTTGATGCAATAGATGGGCATTTTTTCCATTAAGGATTTAAGCATTTCTGCCAGCGAGGATTTACCGCCGCCCACCGGACCAAGCAAATACAAAATTTGCTTTTTCTCCTCCAAACCTTGTGCAGCGTGCTTGAAAAACGAGACTATCTGCTGAATAGCCTCTTCCATACCGTAGAATTCATTAAAGACCTTATAACGCTTCATTATCTTGTTAGAAAAAATTCGACTGAGGCGCGGGTCTTGTGAAGTATCAACCATCTCGGGTTCACCGATGGCCATTAACATACGCTCCGCAGCGGACGCGTAGACACTGGGGTCTTTTTTGCAGAGTTCCAAATATTCCTGAATTGATAATTCTTCCTGCTGTGTCGTTTCGAAACGCTCGCGGTAATGACTAAAAATACTCATGATCTACCTCGGGTTAGCAACTTAAGCGGCAAAAGACAGACAATCAAACCATTAACAAAATTCCACCCTAAAACGCATTTAAATATTAGGTTCATTCATACTACTAAGCATAGCCCTAAAATTTACAAGCACTCAATGCAATAACAATTTATTGACTCGTATCTCACTGGAAATTTACACTCAAAAAACGCGCCAACTACGGATAAAAATGCGCGATTATTTTTATCCGAGCGGACTTGAACACACTTATTGATATAGCCACCGCTTATCTATAAACCTATTCATATATACGTAAGTTTTTCAAAATAGGATTGCATGACTTCACTTAGCTGGTTAGATACTAACAACCTCTGGTTTCCCGACCCGTCGCAAGCATTAGAATATCCGGATGGCCTGATCGCTGCTGGGGGCGATCTATCACCCAAACGGATTCTGGCGGCTTATCGCAAAGGAATATTTCCCTGGTTTAATCCCGGCGATCCTATTCTTTGGTGGAGCCCCAACCCGCGCACGGTCATCTTTCCCGAACAATTGCACCTATCCAAAAGCTTGAGCAAAACCCTGCGCAAGGGAATATACCGGGTGACTTTTGATCATTGTTTTGAAGCGGTAATGCGCGCCTGCGCTGCGCCGCGCAGTTATGCCGACGGCACCTGGATCAGCGAAGAGATTATTGCGGGCTATTGCGCGTTACATAAACGCGGTTTTGCTCACTCGGTGGAAGTGTGGCAGAACAATGAATTAGTAGGCGGGTTGTATGGCATTGCTTTAGGACGGGTATTTTTTGGGGAATCCATGTTCAGCCGTGCCGATAATGCATCAAAAGTAGGCTTTGCTCATTTGGTGCGGCAGTTACGCCATTGGGATTTTCAATTAATCGACTGCCAAGTGGCTAACGATCATTTATTTAGTTTGGGGGCAATTGAAATCCCGCGTGAAGAATTTCAGCAAATACTGATAAACTTTACTCAGGAACCTGCAGTGTATTCTTTGCCTTGGTCAAGCCTTACGATTGAACCCTGGGCATAACACGGATCTGCGCGAGGCAATCATGTCCGATCTCTCTACCCTCAAGTTATTTGCCACCCAACCTCACCCCTGTAGCTATTTGGATGGGCAAGAGGCAACGACGGTTTTTGTGGATCCGGCAGCCGAAATAGACCCTTCGCTTTATACCCAATTGTCACAACTTGGCTTTCGTCGTAGCGGCGCACATTTGTATCGTCCGCAATGCCTGCGTTGTCAGGCTTGCGTGTCCTGCCGTATTCCAGTCAGGTTATTTAAACCTAATCGTTCACAGCGCCGCTGTTTACAGCAGAACAGCGATATTTCACTAAATATAACTAACAACATAAATACCGAAGAACACTACAGCCTCTATGCGCGCTACATCGAAAACCGCCACCAAAGCGGTGATATGTATCCGCCCTCGGAAGAGCAATACAAGGCATTTTTAACCAGTGAATGGGGAATCACCCAGTTTATTGAGCTGCGGTTAGGTGAAAAACTTATTGGGGTTTGTGTTTGCGACCAACTGGGGGACGGATTGTCAGCGGTTTACACCTTCTACGAGGCTGGGCTTGATCAGCGCAGCTTGGGCAAGTTCGCCATACTGGCGCAGATTGAAAAAGCACGCAGCATGAATCTGGATTATGTCTATTTGGGTTATTGGATAAAGGAATGCGACAAGATGAAATACAAGATCCAATACCGCCCGCTGGAACTATTGGTCAACCGCCGCTGGATGCGACTTAACTAGGCCATTACCGCAGCCGCACAGATCACCGCACGATCTGTGCTCATATTTGCAGCGAAGTTACTGCATAATTCACTCAAAAACTGCCTTTTATGGGCTTTCCCCTTGGCGCCGCTGGTTAATTAAGGCACAATTCACGCCTATTTTTTTACCCCCTCCTGTCGCACCCTGCAACAGGCAAGAACTATTGAAAACCTGAGGAAACTGCCGCATGGCAAAAGACGATTGCATTGAATTTGAAGGCGAAGTGGTTGATACACTGCCCAACACTACCTTCCGCGTAAAATTGGAAAATGGACATGTGGTTATCGCACACATCTCCGGCAAGATGCGCAAAAACTATATCCGCATTCTTACTGGCGACAAGGTCAAGGTTGAGATGACTCCCTATGACCTGACTAAAGGTCGTATTACTTACCGCGCTCGTTAATCCCCCAAGCCCTGCTGAAATGGCAGGACTGATAGAAAAATACCGCGAGTAAGCAACAAAAAAGCCGCAATTAGCGGCTTTTTTGTTTTTTCCCTTTTTCGAATCAGAGCAGATCAAGCTGGTTGTGCGTGCTTGGCATTAACCTCAATAGTGAGCTTATCTTCCACCGCATCCACATCTACCGTAACCGTTCCACCACCGTGAGACAGAGAACCAAACAGTATCTCCTCCGCCATTGGTTTTTTCAGCTTGTCTTGAATCAACCGTGCCATAGGGCGAGCCCCCATTTTTACGTCGTAACCGTGAATTGCCAGCCACTCACGTGCCGCATCGCTAATGTCGAGCGTTACGTGCTTATCGTCCAACTGGGTTTGCAATTCCATCAAGAACTTATCAACTACAGTTTTGATGGTATTCAAGGTTAGCGATGCAAACTGCACAATCGCATCCAGGCGGTTGCGGAACTCCGGCGTAAACATCTTTTTAATCGCTTCCATACCATCGGTGGTGTGGTCTTGATGGGTAAAGCCGATAGACGCCCGGCTCATCACTTCAGCACCCGCGTTGGTGGTCATAATCAAAATGACATTGCGGAAATCCGCTTTGCGCCCATTGTTATCGGTCAGACTACCGTGATCCATAACCTGCAACAGTAAGTTAAAGACTTCTGGATGCGCCTTTTCAATTTCATCTAACAACAACACGCAATGGGGTTGTTTGGTGATGGCATCCGTCAACAAACCACCCTGATCAAAACCGACATAACCCGGTGGTGCACCAATCAAACGCGATACTGTATGGCGCTCCATATATTCGGACATATCGAAGCGAATTAACTCCATACCCATACATTGCGCCAACTGGCGGCAGACTTCGGTTTTACCTACCCCGGTGGGGCCTGCAAAAAGGAAGGAACCAATAGGCTTCTCCGCTGAACCCAAACCGGCGCGCGACAGTTTAATCGCGGTGGACAAAGTATCGATGGCCTCATCCTGACCAAATACGGTCATCTTCAAATTCTGATCCAGCTTACGCAGCTGTTCTTTGTCAGAAGACGACACACTTTTTGGAGGAATGCGCGCGATTTTGGCAACGACGTTTTCCACATCTGTTACGCCAATTGTTTTTTTGCGCTTGCTGGGCGTTTGCAATTGTTGATACGCACCGGCTTCATCAATTACATCGATTGCCTTATCGGGCAGGAAGCGATCGTTAATATAACGCTCCGCAAGTTCAGCTGCCGCACGCAAAGCAGCATCGGTGTAACGCAAATTGTGATGCTTCTCGAAACGGCTCTTTAACCCTTTCAATATTTGGTATGTTTCGTCGACAGTCGGCTCATTAACATCCACTTTTTGGAAACGACGGGAAAGCGCGCGATCCTTATCAAAAATACCGCGGTATTCCTGATAAGTGGTTGAGCCCATGCAGCGGATTTCACCAGATGACAGCAGTGGCTTAAGCAAATTGGAAGCATCCATTACCCCGCCCGATGCAGCGCCTGCACCGATAATGGTGTGAATCTCATCGATAAACAAAATAGAGTTCTTTTGCTTTTTCAGTTCATTCAGCAAACTTTTGAAGCGCTTTTCAAAATCACCGCGATATTTGGTACCGGCCAATAAAGCACCCAAGTCCAGCGAATAGACAACACTATCCGCCAAGGTCTCGGGCACATCACCATCCACAATGCGCTTTGCCAAACCTTCTGCAATAGCGGTTTTACCCACACCGGATTCACCCACCAACAGGGGGTTATTTTTGCGGCGACGAGCGAGAATTTGACAGACACGCTCCACTTCAAATTCACGACCAACCAACGGGTCGATGCGCCCCTGCATTGCAGCTTCGTTTAAATTACTGGCGAAATTTTCCAGTGGGCTTTGTGAACTTGATTCGCCACTAACGGATTCTTCATCCTGATTTTCTTGCGGAGCTTGATGATCGTGGCTGTGATCGCTACTGCCACTTACTTTGTGAATACCGTGGGTGATGTAATTCACCACATCGATACGCGCAATGCTTTGTTGTTTGAGGTAGTAAACAGCCTGGCTTTCCTGTTCACTGAAAATCGCAACCAGCACATTCGCGCCAGTAACTTCTTGTTTGCCAGAAGACTGCACATGAAACACGGCGCGTTGTAATACACGCTGAAAACCGAGCGTAGGTTGGGTTTCCCGCTCAGAGTCGTGTTCGGGGATTAAAGGGGTGGTGGAATCGACAAATTCGATCAGCTCTTTACGTAAACTGATTAAATCTGCCCCACACGCACGCAACACATTCGCAGCCGAATCATTATCGATGAGCGCCAGAAGTAAATGCTCAACAGTCATAAATTCGTGACGCTTGGAGCGCGCACCTTTGAAAGCAAGATTTAAGGTTACTTCCAGATCTTTACTTAACATTGCGCATACCCTCTTCTAACCAACAAATTTAAAATCTCTTCGCACTGCAGTGACCTTATCTAAACCGTCAACAGCTGAATAACATCTGAACAATCCCATAAGCAATCGATATTACAGCCCTAAAAAGATTGTCAAACTGCTTTAGTCACTATCTTCTACCGCTTCTATTTCACACAGGAGCGGGTGCTGATTCTCTCTTGCATATTGATTCACTTGCGCGGCTTTAGTTTCAGCTATATCCCGAGTATAGATGCCACAAACCGCTTTGCCGTGAACATGTACCGTTAACATCACATGTGTTGCTTTCTCGCGCGACATGGAAAAAAACACTTCCAATATTTCCACCACAAAATCCATTGGGGTGTAATCGTCATTTAGCAACATCACCTTGTACATGGGTGGTCGTTTTAGCTTCGGCTTTTCCGTTAGAACAGCAAGGCCGCCATCCGACTCATCAACAGAATGATCATCGTCTTTAGCTAAGGTTAGTTGAAGGTTTTGGAGATTGCCCATAGAGATTCAATACAAAATAAAAATGATTGGTCGACAAGCCGCATTGTACCCCATTGGCATAACAAGCCCTAATGGGCGTTGATACGGATGAATGCTTGACTTTGGGTCAAATGTTGGATAAAAAAAGACCGCCGACGTACACAAATACGTCATATTGTGCAGATTGCGCCTAAATCGTTTTAGTAGGCCGCACAATGAGCATGCTTCACCTGGAGTAGAGCACCAAGTCCATACCCCCGAGTTGTTATAACACTTGGGAAAATAATAACGATAGCGATACCAATTTTTCCTGGTATCGCGCGGACAAAAGGATTCAATCATGCCTACAGGCACAGTTAAGTGGTTCAATAACGCAAAAGGTTATGGCTTTATTCTGGCGGACGAAGGTGGCGAAGATCTATTTGCACACTATTCGGCCATCGCGATGGAAGGTTATAAAACCTTGAAAGCCGGACAGGCCGTTAGCTTTGAGATTACCAAGGGCGACAAAGGCTTGCATGCCGTCGAGATCAAAGTACCTGAAACCACCGCACAGCCAATTAGCCATCACGCCAAGGCTGTCCCTGCCTAGCTAATAAAAAAGGCATCAAGAAAAAAGCCCCCCGTATCACTACGGAGGGCTTTTCGCGTTGTTCAAACTTAATGCAACGCTTGAGAGCTATTACACCAAGCTGGCCAATACCGCATTAAAGGTTGCACTTGGGCGCAAAGCCGCAGAGGCTTTGGCCACATCGGGACGGTAGTAACCACCCAAATCAACCGGCTTGCCAGAAGCAGCTTTGAGTTCATCCACAATCTTGGCTTCGTTTTCAGTCAAGGTTTTGGCTACCGGTGCAAATTGCGCTTGCAATGCAGCATCTTCAGTTTGGGCAGCCAAGGCTTGCGCCCAATAGAGCGCCAGGTAGAAGTGACTGCCACGGTTATCCAATTCACCCGCCGCACGGCCAGGAGACTTGTTTTCATCGAGGAACTTGCCGTTAGCTTGATCCAAGGTCTTGGCGAATACTTTGGCTTTGGCGTTGTGAGTCACATTGCCAAAGTGATCCAGCGACTCAGCCAGCGCCAGGAACTCACCCAGTGAGTCCCAGCGCAGATGGCCTTCCTCTACAAACTGTTGCACGTGCTTCGGTGCGGAACCACCAGCGCCAGTTTCAAACAGACCGCCGCCGTTCATTAAGGGAACAATCGACAACATTTTTGCGGATGTGCCCAGTTCCATAATGGGGAACAGATCGGTTAGGTAATCGCGTAATACGTTACCGGTCACAGAGATGGTGTCTTTACCGGCACGGATACGGTCGAGCGAGTATTGAATCGCCTCTTCCGGGGTTTTGATGTAAATCTCGAGGCCGTTGGTATCGTGGTCTTTCAGGTAGGTAGTTACCTTGGCGATCAGTTGGGCGTCGTGCGCGCGTTTTGGATCCAACCAGAACACCGCTGGAGTGCCTGATGCGCGGGCGCGATTAACAGCCAGTTTTACCCAATCCTGGATGGGTGCATCTTTCACTTGGCACATCCGGAAGATGTCGCCCTGCTCAACCGCTTGTTCAATCAATACTTTGCCAGCTGCATCCACTACACGTACAACACCGTCAGCAGCGATTTGGAAAGTTTTGTCGTGTGAACCGTATTCCTCGGCGGCTTGCGCCATCAAGCCTACGTTAGGCACGCTGCCCATGGTGGTTGGATTAAACGCGCCGTGTTTTTTGCAGTCATCGATGACCACTTGGTAGATACCGGCGTAACAACGATCCGGGATACACGCTTTGGTATCTTGCAGTTTGCCTTCGGTATTCCACATTTTGCCGGAATCGCGAATCATCGCTGGCATGGAGGCATCCACAATCACGTCGCTCGGTACGTGCAGGTTGGTGATGCCCTTGTCAGAGTTCACCATCGCCAATGCGGGGCGGGTGGCGTACAGCGCTTTAATGTCGCCTTCAATTTCCGCTTGTTTATCCGCTGGCAGGGATTTGATTTTAGCGTAGAGATCGCCCAAACCGTTGTTCAGGTCTACGCCCAACTCGCTCAATACCGCCGCGTGTTTTTCCAACACTGGCGCGTAGAACACCGAGACAAAGTGACCGAAGATAATCGGGTCAGACACTTTCATCATGGTGGCTTTCAGGTGTACAGAGAGCAATACACCTTGGTTTTTAGCGTCTTCAATTTGCGCAGCGATATAGCCGCGCAGTGCTTTTTTGCTCAGTACCGAGGCATCAATAATTTCGCCAGCGAGAACTTTTACTGTCTCTTTCAATACTTTAGTGCTGCCATCGTTGGCAACCAATTCGATTTTTACACTGCCCGCCTCAGCGATCAGCGCTGACTTTTCGCTGCCGTAGAAATCACCCGCCGTCATGTGCGCCACGTGAGATTTGGAGTCAGCCGCCCAAGCACCCATTTTGTGCGGGTTTTTGCGCGCGTAGTTTTTTACTGACAGTGGTGCACGGCGATCCGAGTTACCCTCACGCAATACCGGGTTTACCGCAGAACCTTTAATTTTGTCGTAACGCGCTTTTGCGTCTTTTTCATCGTCATTCGATGGCACTTCAGGGTAATCAGGCAGGTTGTAACCCTGTGATTGTAATTCTTTAATCGCGGCCTTCAGCTGCGGAATAGACGCACTGATATTAGGCAGCTTGATAATGTTAGCTTCAGGCGTAGTAGCCAGCTTGCCCAATTCAGCCAGGTGATCGCCAATACGCTGGGCTTCAGTCAAACGTTCGGGGAATGCAGCAATGATGCGGCCAGAGAGCGAAATGTCGCGAGTCTCGATGGCAATGCCGGCGGTTTTGGTGAAGGATTGGACTATGGGGAGTAAAGAGTAAGTTGCTAAGGCTGGGGCTTCGTCAGTTTGGGTATAGATAATTTTTGAATCAGTCATTTACAGATGGCTCCATCAATTCATGCGGCTCGGCCTTGTGAGCTCTACCATTAACAGTATGAAAATTTAGAAAAAGAGCCCCGCCACAGGGAACTCCCCCTTGCCAGAGCGCGGCGATTCTACACCTCCGCCGCTTTTTATGCATGGATTAGTTGCTATGGCAGTGGGCGTGATCTCGGATAGAATCTCGTTTTTGGTTGATGCCCCGCTCGTTCCCTGTCAATTGTGTAGTGATTTATGGCCACCCTGATTCTGTTCAATAAGCCCTTTGGCGTGCTCTCGCAATTCACCGATGGTGAAGGCCGCGCCACACTCAAAGACTATATCAACGTACCTCAGGTCTATCCCGCCGGGCGGCTCGACCATGATTCCGAGGGCTTGCTACTGCTCACCGACGATGGCGATTTGCAGCACTACATTAGCCACCCCACCCACAAACAGCCCAAAACCTACTGGGTGCAAGTCGAGGGAGCGCCCAACAGCTATGCCCTGACTAAACTGCGCCAGGGTGTTGAACTGAACGATGGCATGACCCAACCCGCCGAAGTGCGCTTGATTGCCACCCCCAAGCTCTGGGAGCGGGTTCCGCCGATCCGCACACGGGTAAATATTCCCACCCAATGGTTGGAAATTGTGATCACTGAAGGGCGCAATCGCCAAGTGCGACGTATGACAGCCGCGGTCGGTCACCCTACCCTGCGTTTGGAGCGGGTAAAAATTGGCAACTGGACACTGGAGGGAATCGAACAAGGTAAATACAAGACTGAAACCGTCAATGTGCCCGCATCGGCGATTAAATCCATTGGGCGAGCAGTGCCGCGCAACAAATCGCAGCGCCCTGCGCACAATAAACCAGCGGGCAACCAACAGCGGCCAGAAGCTAATCACCGGAGTGATAAACCCGCTCGCTCGAGCACCAAAACTGGCGCGGGCAAGAATCCCAGCAGTAAACTGGCCGGACAAAAACCCGCCACCCCCAAACCGGCGGTTAAAACTCTAGTGATCCAAAAACCCAAGCGCAAATTGGATACAGACCAATAACGAAAACACCAACAAAAAAGGCGCCAGAGAGGCGCCTTTTTTGTTACTAATCTAACTACCGCTTTGTGCCGCGAACCGCAGCTACTGCTGTTTTGCCTCATCCCAGAGCAGATTCATTTCATCAATCGTCGCGTCGGTTAAGGGTTTGGGCGAATGCGTTTCGATATAGTGAAAACGCTGCTCAAACTTGTGATTGGCGCGACGCAATGCCTGTTCCGGGTCGATTTTTTGGTAGCGGGCAATGTTTACTACCGCAAACAATAAATCACCCAGCTCTTCTTCCAGCGCCTGTTGATCACCCGAGTCCAACTCGGCTTCCACTTCCAGCAATTCTTCACGCACTTTCGCGATGGGGCCGTACACATCATCCCAATCAAAACCCACACTCGCGGCGCGTTTTTGCAGTTTGGCCGCACGGCTCAGCGAGGGAAGATTTAACGGCACATCGGCCAGTAAACCCTGCGCACCTTTGGCAGCACGCTCCTGCTGTTTGATTGCCTCCCAGCGCGCTTTGACATCGACCGGCAAGGTATGGCGATTGTCTACGCGGCTGTGCAAGGTTCCATCGGGAAAGACATGTGGGTGGCGACGAATCAGTTTGGCGACCAAATCCGATACTACGCTCGCAAACTCAAAACGCTGCTCCTCTTTGCCCAACTGACTGTAGAAAATTACCTGAAACAGTAAATCACCCAACTCTTCTTTTAAGTGGACAAAATCCTGCTTTTCAATCGCATCAACCACTTCATAGGCCTCTTCCAACGTGGAGGGGGCGATGCTGGCGTAGTCCTGTTTGATATCCCAGGGGCAGCCGGCTTCAGGGTCGCGCAGGCGCGCCATTAAATAGAGCAAATCGTCGATGCTGTATTGACTCACAAGTTATTCCTGATGTTTGCAGCGCGCCTAGTGTTTACGGCGGGCGGAGGCGATGTTGGGCAGCTGATTGAGTTTGGTGAGTATGCGACTCAACTCATCAAAGCCGCGAATCTCCACGGTCACCTGCATATCCACGGTATTTTTGCGTTTATCCGACAAGGTTTGCATAGCAACAATATTGATGCGCTCGGTATCCAGCAACACGGTGATGTCTTTGAGCAGACCATAGCGGTCGTAAGCTTCAATCACTATATCCACCGAGTAGAGGCTCTGCGGTGTTTCGCCCCACTCCACTTTGATAATGCGCTGGGGTTCATCGGCCTGCAACTGCAGAATGTTGTTGCAATCCTGACGGTGAATGGACACACCTTTGCCCAGGGTGATGTAGCCAGTGATGGCATCACCCGGCACCGGATTACAACAGTTGGCGATTTGGGTAAGCAAGTTGCCCACACCTTCGATGTAAAAATCCGAATCCTTTTTCTGGCGCGTCGCTTTACTGCTTTTAAACGGAATCAGCGGCTGCTGCGGATTGGCGTCATCCAGTTGTTTTTGCGCGGCATTTAATACCTGGCCGACACCAATATCGCTGGCGCCAACGGCGGCGTAGAGGTCATCAAGGCTATTGAAGTGCAGCTTTTGCGCCAGCGCTTCGAAGTCCAAATCCAGCAGCGCCAGACGTTTGAATTCGCGATCCAGCAGCGCCTGACCTTCGGCGATATTTTTATCGCGCGCTTGTTGTTTAAACCAGTGCTGGATTTTGGCGCGGGCGCGCCCCGTATTCACATACCCCAAGGCCATGTTGAGCCAGTCGCGACTGGGTGATTCCAGCTTACCGGTGAGAATTTCCACCTGATCGGCATTGGTAAGCTGGTAATTGAGCGGCACTATGCGGTTGTTGACCTTGGCGCCGCGGCAGCGATGGCCGACATCGGTGTGGATTTTGTAAGCAAAATCGAGCGGTGTGGCAGTGCGGGGTAAATCCACCACATGGCCTTCCGGCGTAAAGACGTAGATACGATCCTGATTCACCGCGCGCAGGTCGTCCTGCAGATGGGATGGATCGCCACCCAGCTCCTCGTGCCACTCAAGCACTTGGCGCAGCCAGGCGATTTTCTGCTCGTAGCCATCCTGGGTCGCTTTGGTGTCGGTGCCCTTATAGCGCCAGTGAGCGCACACCCCGAGTTCAGATTCCTCGTGCATTTCCTGGGTGCGGATCTGGATTTCCAACACCTTGTTTTCCGGCCCCCACACGGCGGTATGCAGCGAGCGGTAGCCGTTCTCTTTGGGCGAGGCGATGTAGTCGTCAAACTCGTGGGGAATATTGCGCCAGAGGCTATGAACTATACCCAGTACGGCGTAACAATCGCGCACCGTGGGCACCAAAATACGCACCGCGCGAATATCGTACACCTGTGAAAAGGGAATGCCCTTGCGCTGCATTTTGCGCCAGATGCTGTAAATGTGTTTGGCCCGCCCGCCCACCGAACCTTCAATGCCGGCTTTTTTCAACTCACTGCGCAGCCGCTCCAACAGCTTGTCGATATATTCCTGGCGCGCTAACCGGCGCTCGTCCAACAACTTGGCGATGCGTTTGTAATCTTCGGGTTGAAGATAGCGGAAGGACAAATCCTCCAGCTCCCATTTGATATGACCAATACCCAAGCGATGGGCAAGCGGTGCGTAGATATCCGCCACTTCACGCGCCACCTGGCGACGGCGGTCTGCTTCAGCGTTTTTCACCGAGCGGATGGCACAAGTGCGCTCGGCCAATTTGATCAGCGCAACACGCACATCATCCACCATGGATACCAGCATTTTGCGGATCTTTTCCGCCTGCTCGACTGCCTGTGAACCTAATACCCGGTCTTCGTGTTCATTGCGCTGATAGCTAATCGCTGCCATGCGCAGCACACCTTTCACCAGCTTGGCCACAGTTTCACCAAAGCGGTTTTGCAATTCCACCAGCGTAATTTTGTGTTCGCGCACGGCGCGGTAGAGAATCGCGGCCACCAGAGCATCTTGATCCAGCTGTAAATCCGCGAGGATTTCCGCCATCTCCAAGCCGATGCGAAAACAGGAGAAATCCTCGCCCCAGTTGTGATCGTCTTCGGCGTGGATGTCCACCAGCGATAAACTGAGCTCCGCCGCACGACGCAGCTCAGCGCGACTGGTATCGGATTGCAGGGAGGATTTATTCAAGCGGTCGATCCAGGCATCTATATCCACCTGGCCATCGGCGGCTATAGGGTGATCTGCTCTGACTTTAACCATGAGGTTCGCCTTACTTATTCTTGCGTGCCACCGGCCGCGCAGGCCGGTCAACACTTAAATTCAATCGAGGTTTGCATGCCCTTCGCTAACAACAGGCGAATGGGTAGTTTTATTTCTTCAGCAAGAACAGCGCCATAGACTCAACATGGCTGGTGTGCGGGAACATATCCAGCACACCCACCGCATCCAGCTCATAACCCACCTCGGCGAGCAGCGCTGAATCCCGCGCCAAAGTCGCCGGGTTGCAACTGACGTAGACAATTCGCTTGGGTGAAAGTTGCTTGCCTGTTACCCAGCGCTGAATGCTGGCAATAATATCTTTTGCACCATCGCGGGGCGGGTCTAACAAGAGCGCATTAATGTTGCCCCCCAAACGCTGCAATTGAGTATGGGTCATATCCGTCAGGTTCGCGGCGATAAATTTTGCGTTGCCGATATGCAAGGTCTCCGCATTTTCGCGCCCACGCAACACCATGGATTCGACCGCCTCAATGCCCACTACCTCCGCGCACTGGCGCGCCATGGGCAGGGTGAAATTACCTATGCCGCAAAAGAGATCGAGCGCGCGGTCATCCGGTTTCAGTGCCAATAATTCCAGCGCTTGGGCAACCATCAACTGGTTAACGTGCGGGTTAACCTGGGTGAAATCCTGCGGGTGATAGGCGAGCTTCAGGCCTGCCACTTCATAATGCAAACGTGGGTCGCAGCTATTGCCCTGCAGATCCGTGAGCCCCAGATTGCCATTCGGCTCAAGCCAGACACTCACCTGCTGTTGCGCCGCCAGCTGTGCCAGCGAGTGCAGATCCGCCTCAGCCAGTTTTTTGGTGTGGCGCACAATAATCGCGCTATTACTGAGCGCATCATCGGCCTGCCCTTTAACCAGTTCGATATGGGTAACCGCTTTGGCCGCACGCAATTCGGTTAGCCAGACACGCAGTGGTGCGAGCAATTGATTCAACTCGGGCGCCAATACCAAACACTGATCGACCTGAGTAATTTGATTGCTGTAGTGCTGACGAAAGCCAAGGCTCACACTGCCATCGTCTTCATACCAAACGCCCAAACGCGCGCGGCTGCGATAACCGGTATCCGCCAAAGTAATGGGTGCAAGCACACGCTTTGGCTCTACCCCGCCCCAGCGTTTTAATTGCTGCAGCAGCGAATCCTGTTTCATCATCAACTGCTGGGCCGGTTGCATATGTTGCAACTGACAGCCGCCGCACTGTGCGTAATGCACGCAAGGTGGCGCAACCCGCTCAGGCGAGGCCTCAATCAGCTGATCAACCCGTGCATCGATAAAACGCGCATGTTCTTCAACCAAACGTGCACTGACTTTTTCATTCACCAATGCACCGGCGATAAAAATGGTTTTTCCGTCCAGATCGGCCACACCTCGACCATCGTGACTTAAACGGTCAATAGTAAATTCACCCAGGCGTTTATTAAATTGTGGCAACACCTTTTCCGCCGCACGCGGTTGATTACGGCGCGGTGCGTCATCGCGCACATAGACTTTGCCATCCGCTTTTTTGGGACGCGGCTTTTTGCCTAATAAACTAGCGCCTTTTTTAGGCGTACCGCCTTTGGATGAGCTGCTATTTTTACCACTGCGATTGGACATTAAAAATTCCCGGTATTACAGAAAGTGACGGGGCGTTGTGCACCGTCGACATAATTACTGACTGAATTGTTCATCAATCCATTCATAACGCTCTCGCTGCCAGCGAATCAACTCATTGACTTCAGTCTCATAGCTGCCCGTGGCGCGAGAGGGATGCATAATCCACGACTCAAAATCAGTGATATCCCAGATCGAATAGTTTTTCTCTTGTGGCTTATCCAACCAGGTCGCACGGGCTTGTGCGTACTGAAAAATTTCTTCCAGCTTGCCCTGGGTTTTTAACAACTGCCATTGCGCTTTGACTTTTGCTTCAAATGCGGGGTCTTGAAATAAACGGTTAAACCAAGGAGCCGGACGGATATGCCAGCCCTCGGTTTTATCGACATTGTCATAACCGGCGTTGCCCATGGCTAAATCGAAATCCCAAATCGGTCCAAAAAATAATTTGCCGTTGCGCTTTTTATACAGATAAAAACTCGCTACAGCGCCATCGGGATTTTTAAACAATTCGTTCACTAAAAAATACTGAATAGCAGAATCGACATCGATATAAGCCGCATAGCCAGTATTCGGGTCAGCAAAATTATCACCAAATAATGTAGTTTCAGTATCGGTGATGTATTGCTCAATATAATTGCGCTGTGCAGCCCACGCTGGCTCCAGCAAAGTCTCCGGTGTATCAAGGCAGAAAGGATTCATGCCATGAGCCGAATCCACACAGAAGGTTTCTTCACGCGCTAAATTAACGCCATTTACGCAGTAGCTTTCCCAGAATGCGGTTTGGCAATAATCCCTATGCATACGGAAATCCACTTCCAACAAGTAGCCGCCGGTAATATTGGGAGTCGCTGTATCGCTGTCTTTTAATTCAACAATATTCACGCGATCCCTGGCGATGCGAATATGCTCAGTCAGTTGATAAATACCTTGATACTGACCATTCAAATGCAATTCAACATATTGATTACGCGGGCTGTACTCCATGCCCAAGCTACGCCCAAAACGAAAGGCAATATCATTGCGCATCAGTGTTTTGTCGGCGTAGTTCGCTAACAAGACCCAGTGCCTGCTCGCCGGCATTCCCAATAATTGGGCGGAGCTGGTTAATTTGAGTCGATAAGGCTTTTTAACCCATGACCAGGTGGAATTACCGCGCCCGCGAATTTCCAACTCACCACTCAGGGTATTTTGTTCATCGCCCGAGAGCGAAAAATTACCAGTGAGGTAATTCTCTTTGGACACAATTGGCGCTGCTCCTGTGGTGGTAATGTCCAAGACCGGCAAGGCCTCCGCGGTTCCCACCGGAAAGTCAGTCGGAATACTGGACTGACTGGCGCTGATCCTTGACTCAACGGATGACGCCGATGCCGAAGTCGCCGTCGAGCTGGAGCTGGAGCTGGTTTGCTCGCTGCTCGACGATGCCAGACTGATCGACAAACTACTGGAGAACAGCACCACACTGCTCTGCTGACTACTTGATGAGAGCGTCGCAGTACTACTTTGCTGGCTGCTAGTGGCTCCCGGCGCAGTTGATCCGGAACCGCCACCGCATGCTTGCAACACACACATAAAAATACTGAGTGAAACCCAACGCATTACCGTCGTCATTGCCGTCATAGTTTTATCCTGATTTATTATTATTTAACAAATGTATGATTATCTAACGAATGACATCCGGGTGCATTCCATGCGTTGCGATCAGCTACCAACCACATCCATATCACTGATTAAACAATCCGGACGATAAATAACGGTCACCGCGATCACAAATAATCGCCACTATCACCGCATTTTCCACCTGTTGGCTCAGTTCCAATGCCGCCGCCACTGAGCCACCGGATGACACGCCGCAAAAAATACCTTCTTTGCGCGCCAGCTCGCGCATGGTTTGCTCTGCCAAGGCTTGGGGCATATTTACAATGCCATCCACGCGGTCGCGCTCGTAAATTTTGGGCAGATAGGCTTCTGGCCAGCGGCGAATGCCAGGAATTTGCGCCCCTTCAGACGGCTGCAAACCAATAATCTGAATAGCCGGATTTTTTTCTTTGAGAAAACGCGAGGTCCCCATAATAGTACCGGTGGTGCCCATGGAGCTGACAAAATGGGTGATGGTGCCACCGGTCTGTTGCCACAATTCCGGGCCAGTAGTGGTGTAGTGGGCAAGCGGATTATCGGCGTTACCAAATTGATCGAGCACCTTGCCCTTACCCTCTGCTTGCATTTTTAGGGCGAGATCACGCGCACCTTCCATGCCCGCTTCTTTGCTGACTAAAATTAGCTCCGCACCATAAGCCAACATGGAGGCCTTGCGCTCCGCAGTGGAATTGTCGGGCATGATTAAAATCATGCGGTAGCCTTTGATCGCCGCCACCATCGCCAAGGCGATGCCGGTATTGCCGCTGGTTGCTTCAATTAAGGTATCGCCTGGCTTGATGTCGCCGCGCAATTCGGCGCGACTGATCATGGACAGTGCGGGACGATCTTTTACCGAGCCCGCCGGATTATTGCCCTCCAGCTTCACCAGCAAGGTATTGCTGGTCACACCGGGCAGGCGCTGCAAGCGCACCAGCGGAGTATTACCAACAAATGCTTCAATGGTGGGGAATTCCATACTGACCTCGGAGTGGTTAAATCAGGTTACAAGCCGGCTTTTATTTGGCGGAAGGAGCTATGCTTTTCCACGCTACCGTTGCGCAGCCGCGCGGGAGGCGGCTATTCTACCCGCGATCACCCTGCCTGCGAACACTTGGTGTTAAAACTTACTGCTCGCCACTGGACTATTAGCCAATTTCCGGATTACCACAAAAATAAGGCCCGCGTTGTTATGAATCCTGTCAGCAAAAATAAACACAGCAATATTAAATCTGATGTCTGGCGCCTGATTTTTATCCCCTCGTTTATCATCATTATTCTCATCGCCACCAGCCTGACCTATTTGTGTATCTCGCAAATTAATAAATTTATCGATTTACGCGGGAGCTTGCTTGCACAAAAGACTGCGCACCTGCTGCACAAACCCATCCTTGAAAACAATGCCGAATTAATCCAGCACATTTTGGATGCCTCGATTGAAGAACCTTATATACGTGCAATACGCGCTTACCATGCCGATGCCAAACAACATTTTCATAGCGGCCCACAATTTATGGGGGGCGATGATGCAAGTGCCCCGAGTATGGATGCCCCCACCGAATACCGTACCTATCGCACCCTGCGTTTTTCTCACCCACTGGTCAGTCGCAACAATACCAATACTATCGGTTGGGTTGAGCTGGAATTATTAACCGCGCCGTTTGCAGTAGTGCGCTACGAAGCCATTGTACTCACCATTGCTATTACTATTTTATGTTTGATTATCGGCGCTTACTTTGCGATCTCACTCTACTACCGCATTACTGAACCATTGGAACACATCAATAATGTGGTGCAGGGTTTGGCGCGCGGGCGACTCAATGAGCGGGTTGAGCAACAACACTCGCGCGAGTTTTTAGGGCTTGCTGAATCAATCAATACCATGGCGGATTACATGGAAGCGGCGCAGGCGGATATGCAATCGCATATCGACCACGCGATTGAAGACCTGCGCGAAACATTGGAAACCATTGAAATTCAAAACGTGGAATTGGACCTTGCGCGCAAAGAAGCCTTGGAAGCCAGTCGGGTGAAATCTGAATTTCTCGCCAATACCAGCCATGAAATTCGCACGCCACTCAATGGAATTTTAGGGTTTATCAACCTTGCGTTAAAAACGGACCTTAATGAACAGCAGCGCGAATATATGGAAACGATTCGCGACTCTGCGCAAAACCTGTTAACTGTGATTAACGGTATTCTCGATTTCTCCAAGATTGAGTCCGGTAAACTCACACTGGATTACGCACCGCTGCCAATTCGCCACTCCATCGATGAAGTGCTACATATTTTTGCACCGGATGCACACGATAAAAATTTGGAATTGATAAGTTATGTAGAGCGCTGCATCCCTAAAAACTTATTGGGTGATGCATTACGCTTTAAACAAGTGCTATCCAATCTGGTGAGCAATGCCATCAAATACAGTACGTCAGGTAACATCATCATTGATGTCAGTATTTTGCAGCGTCAGGAAACACAAATCACGCTCAAAGTCTGTGTGAGCGATGAAGGCATAGGGCTGTCGCGCGAAGAGCAGGAGCAATTGTTTAGCCCCTTTATTCAAGCCGATTCCTCCAGCAGTCGCGAGCACGAAGGCACCGGACTTGGCCTCGCGATTTGCAAAGGTTTGGTAGAGCGTATGAACGGTGAAATAGGCGTAGTGAGTGAGCCAGATAAAGGTTCCACCTTTTGGTTTACGGCACGCCTTGGCATAGACAAACGCCAACCTGCTCCCAATCAATTGGCCAACCTGAGCGACTATCGCATTTTGTTGTGTGGCGAAAATCCCGCATCCATCAAACAATTAAATAACTTATTGCACGAGTGGAATGCCAATACGCAGAGCATTCCCGCCATACATGACTGCTTCCCTATGCTGCGCAGTGCCCGCGATGAACATAAAAGTTTTGATTTGTTGATTTTGGATATCCCACCCAACGAGCGAAAAATCCCACCCATTTTATTAAATAATCTCGCTGAGCAACTGCATACTGAATTTAACTGCACACTCATTGCCTGCTGCACCACAGCGCATCAACGATTGTTCCGCTCCTATGCAGAAAAATCCCGCGTATTATTTATTAACAAACCTACATCCTATGATGCACTGCTGCAAACGCTCGGGCGACAACTGGATTTGCACATTAAAGATCTGCGCGAGCAGGATGACGAAGAAGCGCTGCGCCCTAGCGCCAGCGTGTTATTAGTGGATGATAACCCGGCCAATTTGCAGTTGGCTTCAGAGTTATTGCGCGGCTTAAATACTCAGGTAGTGCAAGCAAACAGCGGCAAGCAAGCGATTGAAGCCTGCAGCGAACACGAGTTCGATGTGATTTTTATGGACATCCAAATGCCCGGCATGGATGGCATGGAAGCGACACGCCATATTCGCGCACTCGAACAAGGTAAACGTCGCACGCCAATTATTGCGCTAACAGCACATACCATTACTGAGCAAAAAGCGGAACTATTAATTGCGGGCATGGATGACTGCATCAGTAAACCCGTCAACGAATCACAACTGGCGCACATTATTAATCGCTGGGCCACGCTTACCGGCAAAAAAGAAGTCGTCATCCAGATCGAAGAAAAAAGCACTAACAAACCAGGAATTCCCACGGAGGATCACACTGGCTCAGTAGATATAAACCTCTGCTTAAAACTCGCCAACAATAAACCGGCGCTGGCACGCGACATGTTAAGTATGCTGTTGGCGGGATTAGAAAGTGAAAAACAACAAATTAATGATGCGCTTAACAACGGTGATTTTGATGAGGCTGGGGAATTGATTCACCGTCTCTATGGCAGTAGCTGTTATTGCGGCGTGCCCCGGTTAAAACACATCAGTGGCCTACTGGACAAATTATTCCAAAGCACACAATACGAACAGGCACGCGATGCAATTCCCGCACTTAATCACGCATTGGATGATTTAATTCGCTGGGGAACCAATAAAGATATAGACGCGCTTTTTGGTTTGGAGAAAACACTCGCCTGATTAATTCAGACAGCATTCTGACCTGCAGTCACCTGACCGCTACGCGGTTTTACTCTGTAGGCTTGTGCTGAACAAATAATTCGCGACTATTGAGTGGACGACTACCAAGCAGTGGTTTGAGTAAGCGTCGCGCTAGTTGTTTGGCAGTAAGGCGAGTGATAGAGCTGGAATAGTCACCGACAGCAATTGCCAATAGCGCTTCACCTTTTAGTAAAAAGTGTTCAGGAATATCAGGAGCCGCACTAAAAAAACCCTCTTGAATATGACACTCATACCACCCTTCCGGCACTATAGCGCAATGGTTACGTGCATCCTGGGTGAAATCCAAGCCATAACCCAACTCCTCCAGCAATCTAAATTCAAAGGCACGCAACAAGGGCTCTATATCCTCACCCATTTGCAGCGCCTGCAAACTATGCTCATAAGCATGATAAATGCCATTATGGCTATCCATCTCTGGCAACAAACGCACCAGTAATTCATTCAGGTAAAAACCCGAATACAAGTGATTCGCCGTGAGTGAGAGGAAAAGGTTGTCCGATTCAAAACTAGTCAGCAACTTCATATCCGTTTTGCCCTGCCATGATACGAGCAGACGGCTAAAAGGATTGAGCAGTTGACGCTTGGGGGTTTTATTTTTACGCACACCACGCGCTACAGCGGTGACACGCCCATAATCGGGCGTGAGCAAATCGATAAGCAAACTGGTATCGCGATAGGGACGCGTGTGAAGGATATATGCGAGCTGCAGATCAACACGCATAAGCAGGCATTAAAACTCGTTATAACCGAGACTGCGCAAGGCGCGCTCATCATCTGACCAACCGGATTTTACCTTGACCCACAATTTGAGCATGATTTTCATCTCAAATAGCTTTTCCATATCAACACGCGCTTCGGTGCCGATTAATTTGATACGCGCACCCTTATCGCCAATCAGAATTTTTTTCTGGCCGTCGCGCTCCACCAAAATAAGCGCAGAGATATTGAGCAAATTACCTTCTTGTTTGAACTCTTCAATCTCAACTGCCATTTCATAGGGCAATTCATCGCCCAATTGACGGGTAATTTTTTCACGCACAATTTCTGCCGCCATAAAGCGCGAGCTGCGATCGGTAATCTGGTCATCCGGGTACATATGCACACCTTCGGGCAAACGCTCGGTGATCAGCGCCTCCAAACGATCCAAATTGGTATTGCGCAGCGCAGACATGGGTACAATTTCCGCGACGTTGAGTTTTTCTGACAGGGTTTGCAAGTGAGGAAGAAGGCTTTCTTTGTCTTCAATTTGATCCACTTTGTTCACGGCCAAAATAATCGGGCAAGGCAAGTGCTGCAATTTTTCAGCAACCGCTTCATCCTCTTCCGTCCAGATAAAACGATCCACCACAAACACCACTACATCGACATCTTTCATCGCGCTGGTGGCCGCTTTGTTCATGTAACGGTTAATCGCTTTCTGTTGCCCAAGGTGCATGCCAGGAGTATCGACAAAAATAATCTGTACATCGCCTTCGGTTTTAATTCCCACCACCGCATTACGCGTTGTTTGTGGTTTGCGCGAGGTAATACTGATTTTTTGCCCAAGTATATGATTGAGCAATGTCGACTTACCCACATTAGGACGACCGACAATGGCGACATAACCGCAGCGACTGGCCGATGAATGTTCTGTATCTGAAGTGAAGGTCATAGAATTACTAAATAAGGGGTTAGTTGTAAAAAAGCGCGTAGTTGAACAGGAAAAATCAATCGATTTTTAATTGCGCCAACATTAACGCAGCTGCTTGTTTTTCGGCTTCACGGCGGTTTGATGCTATAGCGCGGGTCGGTTGTTTAGCGAGCACAACGCGGCATTCAATAGTAAACACCTGAGCATGTCCTTCACCACCTACTTCAGCAACTACGTATTCAGGCAAGGGTTGGCGCTGTGACTGCAAATATTCCTGCAAACGGGATTTGGAGTCTTTAGCGCTGGTATTTGCGCTCAACTCATTGAGCCGTGGAGCAAACCAGGTTAGCACTCGCTCGCGGCAAAGATCCAAACCGCTCTCCAAATAGATTGCACCAATAATAGCTTCTACACTATCGGCCAAAATGGAATCGCGGCTCTTGCCACCGGACTTAAGTTCACCTTCACCTAAAATCAGGCAATCACCCAACTCAAACTCTCGCGCCAATAAGGCAAGTGTATCGCCCTTTACAATTTGTGAGCGCAAGCGACTTAACTGACCTTCACGCGCCTCGGGCAAACGTGTAAATAAAGCTTCACCAATAATAAAATTCAGAATGGAGTCGCCCAGGAATTCAAGGCGTTCATTATTGGTGGCGCCGTGACTGCGGTGGGTTAGCGCCAGCTGTAACTGGCGCTGGTCTTTAAAAGAGTAGCCGAGACGTTGTTCAAGGCGTTGGTATTTAAGTGTTAACACAAGTTATTTGGTCGCTGTAGCAGGCTTACAACATTGACCGGGGCGGGAGCTGTCCAGATGATTTTGGAAGCTCAATACCAAATCAATATTGTAAAAAAGAGGAACACGAGTTTCGTAGTCAATTGTAATCAGCAGGTCTTCACTACGGCGGTCAATTTTGATGTTTTTGGTCGGACCTTCGCTGCGTACATTGTTGATCATATAAAAATTACCGAGTTTCTTTTTAATTTCAGCATCGGTCATTTGTTCTACTTTTTCGCCACCCGTTTCCAGCGAACGCAAGGCGGATTCAACGTAACGATTCTCCGCGTAGAGCGGGACCACTTTAAATGCAAACAACAAAAAGAAACCAGCAACCGCAATCACCAGCGCCCACTGCAACATACCTAAACCGCGCTGGCATTTAATCGTTTTATATTGATTGGCTCGCATCAGGTTTAACTCCGGAGTTGAAAGGATAATAAATTATTGAATTACGCCCGCACGATCAAACGAGGGAATACTGAAGAACGAATCCCAATGCATCCAGACTGCAAAGGCTTTACCCACAATCGCGTCTTCCGACACCATACCCCATTCACGACTATCCAAGCTGTTATCGCGATTATCACCCATCATAAAGTAGTGCCCCGCCGGGACTACCCATGAACCCTGCATGCTTAACCGGCTGGGTCTTAGATATTTATGGGTGGTGAATGTCTTATCGTCAATTTTTTCGCTCGTCATTTTCAACACTGGTGCGCCGGCAGGTAACTGAGCGATGAGCTTTTCTTCCACAACCGTGCCATTAATAGTCAGCTGATGATTGTTGTAAGTGATGTGATCCCCGGGGATACCGATCACCCGCTTAATATAGTATGTCTCTGGCGCATGGGGAGGAAAGAACACCATCACATCGCCACGCTGCGGTTTACCGATGGGGATTATTTCTTTATTTAATACCGGTGCGCGCACGCCATAAGCGAATTTATTCACCAGAATAAAATCGCCTACTTCCAAGGTCGGAATCATGGAGCCGGAAGGAATTTGAAAAGGCTCAACCAAAAACGAACGCAGAAAGAAAACAATAAACAGTACCGGAAAAAACGATTTGGAATACTCAACCAGCATCGGCTCTTTGGCAGCAACCGCTTTGGCCTCCTCGTAAGCAGTTTTTTGCTGCTCGGATTCCAACACCATACCGCCAAATTGTTTTTCAACAGCCGCCACTTTTTGCTTGCGCGGGCGAGATAACACCAAGGCATCAAACAACCACACCAGACCAGTAATCAATACCGCGAGCGTGAGGATCAGAGGAAGGTTAATACTGCTCATCAAGTTTCCTTAGTGGGTTATTGGTCTGCGATGACTATTATCGATATTTACTAGCTATCAATTTTCAGTACAGCAAAGAAAGCGGCTTGCGGAATTTCAACACTGCCCACTTGCTTCATGCGCTTCTTACCGGCTTTTTGTTTTTCCAACAGCTTTTTCTTACGCGTAGCATCGCCACCGTAACACTTGGCGGTTACATCTTTACGCAAGGCTTTCACCGTTGAACGCGCAACGATTTGTCCACCAATAGCGGCCTGGATCGCAACGTCATACATCTGACGCGGAATCAGCTCTTTCATTTTCTCGGTGAGTGAACGGCCCATACTGTGGGCTTTATCGCGATGCACAATAATCGCCAAAGCATCAACTTTTTCACTGTTGATCAATACGTCCAAACGCACGAGACTCGCGGCCTGGAAGCGAATAAAACTATAATCCAACGAGGCATAACCACGACTCACTGATTTCAGTCGGTCAAAGAAATCGGTGACCACTTCATTCATCGGCAACTCATAGCGCACGCGCACTTGGGAACCGGTGAACTGTAAATCTTTCTGCACGCCGCGCTTTTCGATACACAGGGTGATCACGTTACCCAAATGTTCTTGCGGCACGAGGATGTTGGCTTCAACAATCGGCTCACGCATTTCTTCGATAGAACCCGGATCCGGCAATTTGGATGGGTTATCAACAAAGATCACTTCGCCACCACGCTTCACCACCTCAAATACTACCGTTGGCGCGGTAGTAATCAGGTCGAGATCGTATTCACGCTCCAAACGCTCCTGAATGATCTCCATGTGCAACATGCCCAGGAAGCCAACACGGAAACCAAAACCCAGCGCATCTGAACTTTCGGGTTCGTAAAACAAGGAAGCATCGTTCAATGTCAGCTTAGCCAAGGCTTCGCGGAAGTCTTCGAAGTCGTCGGAGCTGATCGGGAACATACCGGCATAAACTTGCGGCTTGATCTTCTGGAAACCTTCCAGTGCTTCAACGTCAGGAGTTTGCGCATGAGTGATGGTATCGCCTACAGGTGCGCCATGAATGTCTTTGATACCAGCAACCACAAACCCTACTTCACCGGCTTTGAGTTCTTTTAACTGGGTAGGTTTGGGGCTGAATACGCCCACACCGTCAACAATCTGCGCTTTGCCGATGGTTTTGGTAATGATTTTGTCTTTCAGGCGCAGGGTGCCCTGCTTTACGCGCACCAATGAGACAACGCCGAGGTAGTTATCAAACCAGGAATCGATAATCAATGCTTGCAGCGGTGCATCCACATCGCCAACGGGTGGCGGAACCAAGCGCACCAACTCTTCCAATACATCTTCCATACCCAAGCCGGACTTGGCTGAACAACGAACGGCTTCGGTGGCATCAATGCCGATAATGTCTTCGATTTCCTGAGCGACACGATCTGGCTCTGCCTGCGGTAAATCCATCTTGTTCAAGACCGGAATTACCTCCAGACCCTGCTCGATTGCGGTGTAGCAGTTGGCAACTGACTGGGCTTCTACACCCTGCCCGGCATCCACAACCAACAACGCACCCTCACAGGCCGCCAGTGAGCGCGATACTTCATAGGTGAAGTCCACATGGCCGGGGGTATCAATGAAGTTGAGCTGGTAGGTTTTACCATCGCGCGCCGTGTAATAAAGGGTCACGCTGTGGGCCTTAATAGTAATGCCGCGCTCGCGCTCCAGATCCATGGAATCAAGCACTTGCGCTTCCATTTCACGGTCACTCAGGCCACCGCACATTTGAATGAAGCGGTCGGCGATGGTGGATTTACCGTGGTCAATGTGGGCGATGATGGAAAAGTTACGGATATGGCTCAGGTCAGTCACAGGCGCTTAACTACTTTAAGATGATTAAAAAGATGAACCCCAACCAGGTTGGGACATGAAAAGAATGGGCGGCATTCTAGCCTATTTGCAGGGTGGGTGCTACGCGACCACTGGACGAGCCGTGACTTATATTAAACCGCTGCCGGGCGCCGTTATTCGCCCGACAGCGGTAGGCAACCGCCAAGGTTTATTTGATGATAATTGACCTGAATACCGGGCGATTTTCGCGATAGAAGCGAACCGCTTGCGGTTCATTTTTAGGCAAACCTTTAACAATTTTGGCGTAATCACCCGTGGATTTGATATCGCTAAACGCCAACTGGGTAATGATATCCCCAACTTGCAACCCGGCTTCTGCCGCAGGGCTGCCCGCTTTTACCTGCTGCACCACTACCCCGGCCTCAGCGCCACCGCGCTGGGTACGATCCAAAGGCGCAACAATCAAGCCCAAACTATCCACTGTATTTTGGACAGGTGCTGATGCAGGGCGGCTCGCGGCTTCCTGAGGCGATACCGGCAAAATACCCACAGTAACGTTAAGTGACTGCTGTTTGCCCTTGCGCATAATTACCACTGGCACTTCGGATTTTGGCGCAGTGCGCCCGACCAAATAGGGCAAATCGCTGGATGTATTTACCGCCTGACCGTTGAATTTAATGATCAGGTCACCGGCTTCCAAGCCCGATTTGGCCGCGGGACCGTCGGGGTCAACCTCACTGATGAGGGCGCCCATCGGCTTGTCCATCCCCAGCGAACTGGCGAGGTTTTTATCCACATCCTGAATCATCACCCCCAACCAACCGCGATCCACCCGGCCTTTATCTTTCAACTGGGCAACCACATCGATAGCCAATGACGCCGGAATCGCAAAGGACAAACCGACCGAGCCACCACTGGGTGAGTAGATCTGGGAGTTAATACCCACTACCTCGCCATCCATATTAAATAGCGGGCCACCGGAGTTGCCGGGGTTGATGGCAACATCCGTTTGGATAAACGGCACATAATTGCTCTCGCTATGCGCCGAGGGAATGCTGCGCCCGATAGCACTGACAATGCCAGCGCTGGCCGAGTAGTCCAAACCAAAAGGCGAACCAATCGCCACCACCCACTGACCTACTTTCAAGGTTTCGTCTTTTGCCAAGGCCAGGGTCGGTAAATTTTTAGCATCGATTTTAAGTAGCGCCAAATCCGAGCGTTCGTCGCTACCGACCAACGTCGCGCTGTACTCGCGCTGGTCATTTAGGATCACGGTGATACTGTCCATTTTGTCGACCACATGGTCATTGGTCAGCACATATCCATCGGCAGAAATAATAAAACCAGACCCCAATGAACCGCGATCACGCGGCGCTTGGCGGCGCTCCAACAGTTCGCGGAAAATATCTGGCAAGCCTTGCATATCCGGTGGTAAGGCGCGCTGGGGTTCAACAGCCAGACCTTTAGACACAGCGGTAATTTTTACCACCGCCGGTGAATGCTGCTCAATAAGCTGGGTGAAATCCGGCAACTCCGCCGCCTGACTCACCAACGAAACAACACTGATACTCACGATTGCAATAACTGTTTTGATGCCGGACGCCCATTTGGCAGTCAATGTGTGCATGGATGGCTCCTTAGATAAAATGAATTCAGGTCGCAAAGACACTGGCTCGCACATTGAGACTAATGGCAGATAAAATAATTCCAACCCGATCCTGAAAACCGGGTTAAGAATGATTTGGGAATTGTGGTTAAAAAATGCAAGTCCGCGCGCAGCGAGGTGAGGAAAAATTACAGATCGGGCTGTTTGCCGTTATTGAGGTTTTGCTGCTCCACCAACTCTTCCAGCTGACTGGTAGTGACGGACGACGCCCCACTCGCCGCTTGTTTTTCCGCCTCCGCTGCCGCTTTTGCTGCCTGTTCTGCAGCGGCTTTTTCCTCCGCTGCTTTTCGTGCAGCAACACGACGCTCTATGTCCTTGCGGGTAGATTCATTTTCAAGGCGCAGGGTGATGCGGCGATTTTTCGCTTGACCTGCCTTGTGTTGATTATCGGCAATTGGAAACTGATCGCCGTGCCAGCGTGTGGTGATGGATGCGGCGGGCAAGCCTTTATCAATTAAATAATCCGTCACTAATTCCGCTTGCTGTTGCGACAACTGCTCTGCCGCTTCAGCAGTTTCACGCCTGTCGCTATGCGCATCCACCAAAATACCCAGAACTTTATTGTCGGCTTTAGTGTAACGCACAATTTTGTCCAATTGAGCTTTGGCTGCAGAGCTTAAGGTTGATGCATCGCCCGCGTAATAAATTACCGTACGCGACAGCTGACCAAAAGTATAAGGAATTAAATTGGCAAGGCAGCGCTTATAAGTGGTGTAGCTGGCGGCAAAATTGCGCGCATCAACTATCACCCGCACACTGGTGCCATCCTCATTGGTGCCGGCGCTGCTGAATACCAGATTGGTACCACTTTCGAGTGAAGCAACCATAGTCTTGAGCTGCTCCGCATTTAATCGTACTGGCGTTGTTTGCACGGTAAACAGGGTTTGCGGTGCAACATCGCTACGCCACAAGGGTGGCACTGATTCCAGTTTTACTGCACCCGCAGGAAAGCCTTTTTTAACGCCACGAAACTCAAAAAAACCGGCTGACCCGGCGTTTTGGCCAAAATAAGCGGTGCCAAAAGCGGGAATGTCATGACTGAGACTGCAAGCAAAGGGACCTGACTTGGTACTCCACTCGGCATCCGCAAAGCCAGAGGCATAAGTCTGCGCCTGGCTGAAAGCTGCAGCCAAGGAAGACAAAACGACAAAAACAGCGAGGGTCGTGCATCTGGAGAACAAAAACATGCAATCTCAGCTCAAGCAAAGGGACAGTGTTTGCAGTATAGCCAGCAAGCTACCAATTGCCGATCAGAATTAGGGCTGCGGAGATATGCCGTTTTTGGTAGCATGCGGCCACTTTTCTGCTGTTTATTGCTCACCGCTAGGGAATCACCACTCATGACCCAAACACTGACGCTCACCCGCCCCGACGATTGGCACATTCACTTGCGCGATGGCGCTGCACTGGGCCGCACAGTAGGCGATGCCGCCGGGCAATTTGCGCGGGCGATAGTGATGCCCAATCTGGTGCCACCGGTAATGAATGCGGAGCAAGCGCTGGATTACAAAGCGCGTATTTTGGCAGCACGCCCAGCCGGGAGTCATTTTGAGCCGCTGATGGTGCTCTACCTCACCGACAATACTGACCCAGCCGAAATCGCGCGCGCCAAAGCGGCGGGCGTAAAAGCCTGCAAACTCTACCCTGCTGGCGCCACCACCAATTCGGCCTCGGGTGTGACGGATTTAAACAAGATTTACCCGGTGCTGGAGGCCATGCAAAAAGAAGGTATGCACTTTTTATTGCACGGCGAAGTGACCGACAGTGCGATTGATATTTTTGATCGCGAAAAAGTATTTTTGGATCGCACTTTTAGCCAGGTAGTGCGCGACTTTCCTGCGTTGAAGATGGTGCTGGAGCACATTACCACCGCCGATGCTGCGGAATTTGTTGCCGCCGCCCCCGCCAATGTTGCGGCGACCATCACCGCACATCACTTGCTCTACAATCGCAACCACATGCTCGCCGGTGGTATTCGCCCGCATTATTACTGTCTGCCGATTTTGAAACGCGGCACCCACCAGCAAGCGCTGATCAAAGCCGCTACCGGTGGCAGCCCGAAATTCTTTTTGGGAACCGATTCGGCTCCGCACGCCAAAGACAAAAAAGAAGCCGCCTGTGGTTGCGCCGGCAGCTACACCGCGTTTGCCGCGATCGAACTTTATGCCGAAGCCTTTGAAGATGCAGGCGCACTCGACAAACTGGAAGGTTTTGCCAGCCATTTTGGCGCAGACTTTTACAACTTGCCGCGCAACAGCGACAAGATCACGCTGGCAAAACAAGACTGGCAAGTACCCGATAGCCTGATCATGGGCGACCAACCACTGGTGCCGCTGCGCGCCGGTGAAACCCTGCGCTGGAAACTCCAATCCGGCACGACTACCAGCCAGTTGCACACGGCTTAAGGCGATACAGTGAATCCACCTGAAAACTCTCGCGACCCCGACTCTCCACTGGCACAGCGCTTTCGCGGCTTTTTGCCCGTGATTGTGGATGTAGAAACCGGCGGCTTTAACGCCCAGAGCGATGCCCTGCTGGAAATTGCTGCTGTCACTATCCGTATGGATCAGGATGGTTTTTTACATCGCCACGAAACCTTCTCTTTCCATGTTGAGCCCTTTGAAGGTGCCAACATTGAGCAGGCGGCGCTGGATTTTACCGGCATTGATCTGGACAGCCCCGACCGCATGGCAGAACCGGAATTAATGGTGATGACCGACTTGCTTGCCGCCGTGCGCCGTGCAGTCAAAGAAAACGGTTGCACCCGCGCCGTGATTGTCGGCCACAACGCACATTTTGATTTGAACTTTGTAAATGCCGCGGTGGATCGTTGTCACATAAAACGCAGTCCATTCCACCCTTTCTCGGTGTTCGACACAGCTACCCTTGCCGGTCTCGCCTTTGGCCAAACCGTCCTGGCCAAGGCCTGTAAAGCAGCGGGATTAGAATTCAGTAACAGCGCCGCTCATTCCGCCGCGTACGATGCCGAAAAAACTGCTGATTTATTTTGCTTGATAGCAAACCGGTGGAAAGAGCTGGGAGGTTGGAACCCGGGACTGGATGAGGAGGATGAATAGTCGCAAATCGCGCAGATATTGCCCCCGGTAGGTAAAGAAAATTAAACACTCTGGCCTCACCTGATCGAGGCCAGCTAGTGTCGCGTAATGAGCACATGCCATCACTAACGCCGGAAACCTGCCTATGTACAACCGCTCAAATCACTTCGCACGCCTCACCAATCAACACCGCAATCACCTGCTAGTCAGCACCCTTATCGCCCTGAGTGCGGGTACGGCCTTTGCCGCGGAACCGGCCACCGCACCGGCAACTGTAGGGCCGCAAGAGCTGATCCAGACATTTGAGGCAGTTTCAGGCGTTCACAAAGGCGTGAGGCGAGGCCACGCCAAGGGCTTTTGTGCAAAAGGCGCGTTTACGGGTTTAGCGGGAGCAAATACATACTCCACATCGCCGATTTTTAATGGCAAAACACATCCCGTAACAGTGCGCTTCTCTCTGGGCGGTGGCAACCCCGCCGCCAGTGACTCTGCCCGTGGCCCTAGGGGTATGGCACTGCAAATCAAATTACCTGATGGCCAATTGCACAATATGGCCATGCTAAGCACCCCCATGTTTCCAGCCAAAAACCCTGCAGTATTTAACGGCCTGCTGCAAACCTTTATCCCTGACCCCAAAACTGGCAAACCTGACCCAGCCAAAACCGCAGCCTATCGCGCGGCAAACCCGGATACCCAGGCCCAGGCTGCATGGCTTGCAAGCCACAACCCCTCGTGGAGCTATGGATCAACCAGTTATTACGGTATTCATACCTTCTTTTTTACTGGTAGCGACTCACAGCGCCACAAGGTGCGCTGGCAATTTACGCCAACAGCAGGTGAAAGATTGCTGAGTGATGACGCACTCGCCAGCGCAGGCACTGACTTTTTGATGAACAACCTACGCGAACAACTCACGCAGGGGGCCGTCGGCTGGGATATGGAGATCAGTTTGGGAGAGGCAAGCGATAGCGAAGTTGATCCCTCGCAAACCTGGCCCGACACGCGCACCAAAGTCAAAGTGGCGCGATTGGAGATCAGCGCTGCTGATGCCAATGATAGAGATTGTGATGGCGTAAACTTTGACCCCAACCGGGTGACCGCAGGGGTAACGCCGAGTGCAGATCCAGTGCTGCAAATGCGCTCGGCAGCCTATGCCATTTCATTTGTAAAACGCCTAAGCGGTCAATAAACCGGCAAAAGCCTGTCGAGGTCGGATAATCAAGTGCCGAGCTGAATCTCCGGTACATGCCCCGGTGCCAGCGATTGCTTTAACGCTGGCGCTATGACTTCGGCAACACCCTTGGCGATTAATTTTCCGTCCTGATTGTGCGCCTCGCAGTCCAGCGTCACTAACTTAATCTTTTCTTTTATTTCCGCTACCGTCAAAGTTACCGTCACCGTATCGCCAATTTTTACCGGGTGTTTAAAGCTCAAACTTTGGCTGCGATACACGGAACCAGGGCCAGGCAAGCGGGTTGCAATGGCTGCAGAAACCAAGGCACCCGTCCACATTCCATGGCCAATTGGCTCACCAAACTGGGTGGTCGTAGCATAGGTTTTATCCAGATGCACAGGATTTACATCACCGGAACAGGCGGCGAACAGGATTACATCGCGCTCCGTTAAGGTCTTGCTATAGGTCGCTGTCTGGCCAATAGCGATCGCATCGATTGGGTAGTTTTCAAGCAAATTCATAGTCTTATCCAAAGCGCCGTGTAAAAAAGGCGTACAGTTTAATCCATATCAACTTTATTTAACCGCTATCGCCTGTAGCAGGTGGCTTTCGCGCTGTAAAAACCCCATGGGGGTTGCTATGCTAGCCCCAACGAAAAAATAACAACCTAACTTTTTAGGGAACCAGTAGGAGCCAGTATGTCAAAGTCACAAAAGCTGTTTGTTGTTGTTGACCCCAACGACACCCATCACATCGCACTTGAGCGCGCCATTATTGTTTCTTCCTTAATCCAAGGCACCAAGCCCAAGGTTCACGCCTTTGTCGCTGTGGATGGCGATGCGGTAGATACTCGCTCCGTTAACGATAACCTGTTCCGCGACCTGACCTGGTTCGAACAAAACATCAAGAGCCCGCTGGCCAATGCCGGTATCGAGTACACACTGGAAGTCTCATGGTCGAGCGAGTGGCAAAAATCCATCATGGAATCCGCCAAACGTTTTGATGCCGATTTGATTTACCTGCCAGTACACGCCAAAACCAACAACAGCCGCTTCAGTTTCTCTGAATCCAAGTGGGAACTGTTAAAAGGCGCATACTGCCCTGTGGTATTGATCCGTCCGGGCGCAAAAGCACAGCGTAAAGTGATTCTTGCTGCCGTGAATATGCAAGCACAGCGCGATGTACAGATTGAGCTGAACAAAAAAATCATTGAACAAGCCAAATTCTATGCGGATACCTACGGCGCCGATTTGCACGTCATCAATGGTTATCTGGACTCGCTGAGCTACCCGGATCGCGGCCGTCTGGTTGCACTGACTGGTTTGCCCAACGACAAGATCCATGTGGAAAATGGTTATACCTCTGATGTAGTGTCTGCCCTGGCAGAAGAAATCAGCGCTGACCTGATTGTAATGGGTACTCTGGGTCAAAATGGTATGACCAAAACCCGTCGCGGTAATACCGCCGAGCGCTTGATCGCCGCTGTTGATACCGATGTGATGGTTATCAACCACGGCTAAGTTTTATCCGCTTAATAAAAAACCCGATTATCGAAAGATAATCGGGTTTTTTATTGGCCAGAGATAATCACACTATGATTATTTTAGCTCCATAAAAATGGCGACCACACCGGCCGCCATTTTTCAATTACATGGACTCGATCAGGATTAGTGCATTGATTCGCCAATCACATTGATCAATTCACCATTACTGGTATCACCGCTTAATTCCCAGAAGAAAGTACCGCCCAGGTTTTGTTGATGTACATAGTCCATTTTACCGACCATGGTTTGCGGGGTGTCGTAACTCCACCAATTGCCACCACAGAAAGCGTATGCAGTACCACCAACAACTCCGGTCGCCGGGCAGGTATTTTTCAATACTTTGTAGTCTTCAATGCCCGCCTCATAACTACCGGTTGCCGCACCAGTCGCTGCACCACCGGGAGCTGCCTGGGTTACACCGGACCAGCCGCGGCCATAAAAACCTACACCCAACAGAATCTTACTGGCAGGAATACCTTTGGCTTTCAGCAATTGTACTGCCGCGTCCGAGTAGAACTCCGCGGCGGGAATACCAGAGTAACCATAGAGCGCTGAATGCGGGGCAGTTGGCCCTTTAGCCGCAAATGCGCCGAAATAGTCATAGGTCATGGGCATGATGAAATCCAGGTATTGCGCAGCACCGGCATAATCAGCGGCGTTGATTTTTGAAGGCGCTGCACCAATTGCGGAGGTGACCAGTGCATTGGCACCAAACCGGGTACGCAGTGCCTGAATCAGGTTTTTGTAGGCCGAGAAACCGCTGGTATCGCAGGTCAGACCGCAGTCATTGGGGTATTCCCAATCTATGTCGATACCATCAAATACATCAGCCCAACGTGGATCTTCTACCAGGTTGTAGCAAGAATTGGCGAATGCAGTTGGGTTGGCTGCTGCTTGACCAAAACCACCAGACCAGGTCCAACCGCCAAATGACCAGATAACCTTAATGTTGGGATAGGCTTTTTTCAGTTTACGCAGCTGGTTGAAGCTACCGCGCAAGGGTTGGTCCCAGGTATCCGCAACACCATCAACACTCAAATTGGCGTCGTAGGCGCGCTCATAATCCGCGTAAGCGTCACCAATTACGCACTGGCCATTCTGCACATTACCGAACGCGTACAGAATATGGGTGAGTTGTGCCGCAGAACCACTAGTCGCAATATTTTTCACATGGTAGTTCCGGGCATAAGTCCCCCACTGTGCAAAATAGCCCACTACTTTTTTACCGCCCGCTGAGCCTACTGAACTGCTTGAAACGCTGGATGCAATAGAGCTAGCCACAGAGCTGGAGGATGAAGTAGTGATTGAACTTGCTACAGACGAGCTACCCACAGAACTGGTCACCGACGAGGCAGAAGACGTTGAGCACTGACCTTTGTTTGCCCATACACCATCCGCTGAGGAATTTGTTACAGGGTCCTGGCCTTGAGTCCACCACTTGGCTTGATACTTGACGCCATTGCGCGATACCTCGTTGCCACCGGTATAAACCGCCGTGCTATTCCAGGCAGATAAACCCGCACAACCGGCAACCGACGTTACTGATGAGGCAACCGAGGACACCTGACTCACTGCAGAGCTGGCGACTGAACTTGGCGCCACGCTGGATACTGATGAAGAGCTTTCAGTACCACCAGAACAAGCACCCAGACCGCTCCAGGCATTTGTCCATGCCCAACCAGTTCCCGGGGCATAAGGGCCACCGACCGTACACCAACCACCAACAGTACACGAATATGCACTGCCACCATTTTGTACTACAGCACCCGTTGCGTAGGTACTGCCCGCTTGATAAGGCGCCACACCTGCGCAGTTATACGCCTGTGCCTGAGCAGCAAACAGACCTGCGGTTGATAGCAACCCGACAGTTGATAATAGTTTTAATACCTTAGGGGATTTCATTGACACTTTCCTCAGCATAATTTTTTATTACGCCGTTTGGTAATTACTGCCCTACCAAACGGACGCCCGATATACCCTCACAGTGATGCGCTCAACACTTATTGCGATGCACACTAAAAACCACATCAGCAAAAAGTCGCGCTCCTTGTAGTATTTTTTCGTCCGCTAACCGCATCCTGCACACCCTCGTCCGCACCAATTTCACTCACAAAAAACGCCTTAAAATGCGCTTTTTATGGGCAAAACAATTCCTTCAGGCGATAACAAGCCCTGAGCAAAATCTCAAAAACAGAAAATAAAATTTGGAGAAAAACGCGCCCAACCCTGTAAAAAACAGAGCAAAAAAAAGCACAGAAACAGCAAAAAACAAACGAACTACAGCTGAAAATAACAGCAGATTTTTTAAAACCTGTGTTTTTTATCGATCCCTGGTTTTCTACCTCATTGTTATCGTTGTTATAGCAATAGCAAAACCAACATACGCTCGAAAAATACACCCAACAGGACAACGTTGTCAACAGATTGTCATAAAGTTGTTTTATGAATCACAGTTTTATTGGCTACAGCATTTTGAATGGAAGACTAGGCAGAATGCAGCGATTATCACTGCTTATAATTTTTGCGCGGAATGAATCACAAAAATAACGGTTACATCCCACAAGAGGCTATAACCGTTTGCAAAGGAATAGAAAATTACTGGCGGGATTTTTTAATCAGATCGTAAGCAGCTTGTATTTCCTGGGAGCGCTCGGTAGCGGCTTTGATCATATCTTCAGGCATGCCCTGCCCGATAAGTTTGTCGGGGTGGTACTCACTCATTAATTTACGATAGGCTTTTTTTAATTCCGCATCACTCGCGCTTTTATCAACTCCCAAGGCTTGATACGCGAGCGTTAGCTCATCGCCACGCACTGCTTCACCGTAGCTGCCACGTTCGCGATTAAATGCATCCTGCGCATTTAACATTCTCAATAATTGTTCAAAAGCAAAACGCGAAAAACCAATGCGCTCGGCTAATTGACGTAACACCTGCACTTCTTGTTCATCAAGCACACCATCCGCCATGGCCAAATTCACCAAATTGACCAATAACATGTTATTCAAGTTAGGGCTTACACCGCAGACCTGTTTAAATTCGGCAACTGTCGCATCAAAATCAAAACCGGCTGCGGCCCCCTGTTTAAATAAACGAATGGCTTCGCGACGATGCTCCGGCGTCAGGCCCATTTTTACCATCAACGCTTCTGTTAGTTGCACTTCCGTTTCACTGACTCGACCATCCGATTTGGCAAGGTGACCGAGCAGTAAAAAGACACTATTAAAAAAAGTGGTTTGAATGTGTTCGCGTTGCTGCGCAGTGAGGTTCGGTGTACTTTTATAGCGCCGCCACAACAGAAATACCGCACCGAACACAGCGCCCAGTAATACCCCAACCAAACCAACCAGCAGCAAAATGCCACGTA
>Ga0307408_100000292_pt1 | contig 48808 bp, 45 predicted proteins | sample 322Cmetagenome_FD_202116 | JGI IMG/M metagenome (GOLD analysis project Ga0307408, IMG submission 202116) | Maize rhizosphere microbial communities from greenhouse at UC Davis, California, United States - 322HYB-C-3 | ecosystem: Host-associated > Plants > Roots > Rhizosphere > Soil | place... | reverse complement strand
AGATCCGCGCGCTGCTGTACGACCAGGGGTTCACCATCGGCGGCGCGCGCCTGCGCCTCTCCGGTGACGAGGCCAAGGACGACACAACCCAGTACAAACAAATGATCCGCCAGATGATCGCCGAGCTTGAAGATGTGCTGGTGGTGCTCAAGAAATAAATTTCTGCTTTTAAATACTTCCAGTTTTCAAAAGCTTGCGATATATTCCTGAGCGTTCCGTTGAGAAGCGGAACAAGATTCACGCCTAGTCGGGGCGTAGCGCAGTCCGGTAGCGCACTAGCATGGGGTGCTAGGGGTCGAGTGTTCGAATCACTCCGTCCCGACCATATTTTCTGAGTAGAATCAGGCAGTTAAGCCGATCAGATAGATCGGCTTTTTTGTGTGCGCGTAAACATGCGCAAAACTAACCGGTAATTTCGCTGATATTCAAAACACGTGAATCGTTCATTGGCGCCGTCCAGCAAAAGGCCGGAAACACCTCGGCAGGTGCGCGATCTCCACGCCGCCGCCTAAGCATTACTGCAACCTTCACCCTGCGCTAATCCGACCTTCAACCTGAGTGCGTGTCTCGCCGCCGATCCAGATTTGGCCTGCACCATCGCGAGTCACATGAATGCGCCCTTGGCGACCGAGGCGGGTGCCTTGGGCGGCGACATAGTCTTGCTCAACCACACCTGTGTCGAATAACCACTGTGCCAGTGAGGCATTAAGGCTGCCTGTAACCGGGTCTTCGACAACGGCACCGAGGTGATCGCTGAAAAAGGCGCGAACTTCGAAGGTGGCATCGCCATGGGCGTGACGACCAATGACGCCAAAGTCGATTCTGCGTGGCCAGCTCCGGGCCGGTTGCAGGGAAAGGACTTTCTCTGCCGAAGCCAGGCGGATTCCCAGCCATCCGGGACCGTTGTCGATCCACGCCGCATCAACGACCTCACAGGGTTCAATGCCGAGACACTGCAGCACCTCGGTTAATTCTTCTTTCGACGGAGCGCCGTAACGGAGCAGTGGGGGAGCGCCAAAGGCAAGCCGTCCTTGTTCACGGCGAATGGTCACGAGGCCCACACCGCACTCCTGGACGATGTGCGTTTCATTCCTCGGCGCCCGTCCGGTCGAAAGCCAGGCATGGCAGCTTCCCAGCGTCGGGTGTCCAGCAAATGGCATTTCCCTGTCCAGCGTGAAAATCCTCAGCCTGTAGTCCGCCTGCGGATGCGTGGGCGAAAGCACAAAGGCTGTTTCCGACAGGTTGAGCCAGCGCGTCAGGCGCTGCATGTCATCTGTCTGCAATGCATCCGCGTCGATGACCACCGCCAGTGGGTTTCCACTCAGGGCTTTTGCTCCGAATACGTCGATCATATGGATCACCTGGGTCATCACATTCTCTCTCACCTGCGTGGCGACACAGGCTCGCCTGACCTGCCTTGAAGGGGAACCAGGCCCATTGGTTTCAACACGAAATCAGTTTGCCGAGACCAGAAGCTTCAATCCCGCGACGCCAAACAGCGCCGAGAAAAGCCCCTGGATCCAGCGTCTTGCGCGGGCGTAGCAGGCAATCATCGTGGCGGTCGAGAAAACGATGGCGTAGCCGCCGAAGATGATGACGCCGAGCGCTGCGCAACCACCGATGATCGCCGATAAGGTGCCCGGTGGAGCGTCCCCTCGGAGTCCGAGCGACATGATCGACATCCAGGACATGATGGCCTTGGGATTGCTGATGTGCATAAGGACACCCTGGCGGTACAGCGACAGGTAACGCGGCGCCTGTCCTGCCACCGTGCTGGTGCGGTCCGCAGTCGACTGCATGGCGGATCTGCCGGCACGCAGCGCGAGATAAAGCAAATAGACACCGCCGACCACCTTGATCAATAACAGCGCCTGGGCATAGGCGGCCAGCAAGGCGCTGATACCCGTGGCCGCCAGGATCGCCCAGAAGAGCGAGCCGGTGATGACGCCGGACGCCAGCATCAGGGCGCGCGTGCGACCATCACGCATCGCCACATCCATGATTGCCATGTTGCTGGGGCCTGGACTTGCAGCGGCAAGGACATAGGTGCCGAAGGCGAGCAGGATCGGGCTGCCGATCATTGAGCGGCTCCTTGGAATGAATACCGCAACCCATGAAATGGATGCGGCGATCCGCTGCGCTGTAAAGCGTGGTTTTTTTTCATGGTTGCAGCAGATCCGCGCGATGAACGATATGGGCCTTGTTTCCATCGGGGTCGAGAAGGTATGCGCCGAAATAGCCGTCACCGTAGCGGGGACGCGGCCCGGGCGCTCCTACGTCCGTCCCGCCATGGGCAAGTCCCGCCGCATGGGCCAGCGCCACGGCGTGATCAGAGGACGCCAAGAAGGCGACCATGCTGCCGTTGCCGATGGACGATGGCTCGCCATTGGCAGGGATGTAGACATAGAAGCGTGGCAGAGGCGCCTCAGCGGTGACCCAGCAAAGCGCTGCCGGACCGCCATCAGGTACTACGACTCGTCGTTTCAGACCGAGTGGCGCGAGGATAGCGTCATAAAAAGCGCCTGCACGCTCAAGATCATTTGTGCCCACGGTCACATGGCTAAACATTAGACGCTCCGCTGCCTCGCCCCGTCATCGCGGCCAGACTGATGGTGAAAGATTGATTTCGTGAAATACCCTAATATGCGTGACACTTTATGGCTATTTATATAGTGTCACGCGACACTATTAATCATTCTGGAGGGTGGCAATGCGTCTTCAATCGCCCTGGATACCCCGCCTTGCAGACATCGAGGCGAGTGTCGCCGAGCGCCTGGTGCTTGCCCTGGCCGACGACATCATCGAGGGGCGACTGAAAGGGGGTGACCGTCTGCCTGCCCATCGAGACCTCGCGTGGCAGTTGCAGATCGGTCTTGGCACGGTGACCAAAGCCTATGCGGTGCTGGAGCGACGAGGTCTGGTGCGCAGCATCAAGGGCCGGGGAATGTTCGTGGCGATCCACCAGGCACATGAGGACCGGCAGATCGACCTCTCGTCCAACGTGCCGCCGGCAATGCTGACGGCCGGTCTTTTGGCGCGGACGCTGACCGGTATTGCGCGCAAGATCGACACCGATCATCTCAACCTGTATTCACCGCCCGCCGGGCATCTGGAGCATCGCCGTCTGTTGGCGTGCTGGCTTGAAACGCTCGGCATAGAGGTCAAGCCGTCGCATCTGGCGCTGACGAGTAATGCCCGCCAAGCCATTTCCCTGGCCTTCGATATTGCCTGCGGTCCTGAAGGGGTGATTTTGACAGAACGCATCACCTATCCCGGCGCGATTGCCCTGGCCCAGCGCAAGGGTTACCGGATGCAAGGCGTCGAGATCGATGCGCAAGGCATGCTGCCGCAGGCGCTTGCAGACGCCCTCGATAGCCTCGAATCAAGCGCAGGCAAAGCGGTTTATCTCACCCCGACGCTGCACAATCCGACGACGGCAACGATGGACACGGCGCGACGGCAGGCTATCGTCGATGTCTGTCGACGGTCCGGGGCCTGGATCATCGAGGATGGCGTCTACGCGTTGGGACCTCCACTTGAACCTGCGCTTGTGACGCTGGCGCCCGAGAGAGTCTTGCACGTCAACGGGCTGTCCAAATCCATCGGTCCCGGGCTGAGGGTCGGCATGCTCACGCTACCGGACGGCATGAATGCCGCCGCGCAAGCAGTCTTGCAGGATGTCCCAATGACCCCGTCGCCATTGTCCTGCGCGGTGGTGGAGGAGTGGCTGTCCAGTGGCGTTATCGCATCGATCCCCCAGGACCTGCGCCATGAAGCGCGACGCCGAGCAGACCTGGCCGCTTCGCTGTTCGGCGCGGCCGGGCTTGTTTGGCATCCGGACGCCTTTCACGTCTGGCTACCGATGCCACGCGACGCTGCCGATCGCTTCGCCACAGCGGCTGCCGCGATTGGCATCAAAGTGACTGCGCCAGAATCGGTCATGGTCGATCACACTGACCAGGCGGCCGGCATTCGGCTTTGTCTCGGCGGCCCAACCTTCGAAGACCTGGCGCAAGGATTGATGCTCCTGACCAAGCTTGAATGTTCGAATCACTCCGTCCAGACCCTGTATCCTGGCTGATTCAGATATTTAAGCCGATCAGATAGATCGGCTTTCTTTTGCGTATGCAAAACATACAACCATGCGCCTTCGTATCCATCGCTGGGGTTTCCAACCAAGGTGGCCTACGCGGGCTTTGCAAAACTAACAAGGACATCAAGTGCTACGGAAAGCAATCCTACTGATCTTGATCACCAGCTTGAGCGGCTGCATGGCCACCGCGATGCGGATGGACTACGACAAGCACAGATGCCCCTACATCGGCCTGCGCTTCGACTGGTGGCTGGTGGGCACGTCCAAAGGAAAGCTGATCCCTTTCTTGCTTATCGACGCACCGTTCTCCTTGGTGGTCGATACCGTATTTTTCCCCTTCGAATATCAGTACGAGTGCAATCTCTAAGCGCCCGCCACCGGCTGTCCAAGGGATGCCCGATAATCCGCTTCATCAACCTCCGTCAATGTCCCATGCCCATCGTAGTAATAGAACCGATGCCTGTCCCGGGCATAGCGCTCGGTCAGGAACTCCAGGGTGGCCAGATCAAAACGCTTGGCGCTCAGCGGCCGTCGATGGCAGAACAACTTGCGTGTCCCCAGTTGCAGGAAATCCGGATGCGGTACACGAACTTCATCAGGGGCGAAGTCGACATCCAGCCACTTGCCCTCCGAGAAGATCAGGGCAGGGCTGATGGCGTAAGTGCCGAGCACGCGGGTCTCAGCGGGATGGAGGCGTTTTTTCGCCTCGCCGTAGTAATACACCGCTTCCCGGTCCTTGGCCCAGCCATGTCCACAGGACTCGAAACTCGGCGCGTGAGCCTTCCGAATGGGTTCGGGGGGATGATAGAAGACCCGGTGGCAATACACGGTTTTTCCGTCTGTCAGGTAAGGCGATCCCAAGGAGCGGAAGTGCTCGGCAGGCTCCGTGGAGAACCGTTCGGGCACTTGCGTTTCGGCGTTATGGAACGGGATCAGATAGAGACCGTGGGCATCGCCGCACAGGTGGGTGTCCAGCAGTTTGAAACTCGCCGCGTCCAGCCCGTTGATCGCCCGTCCATGAAAATGCACTTGGCGGCCCACATCGAAGCCGAGGCCGATGGCGCGTAAAGGCGCCGTTTCTGAAAATATTTGCGCGGCGCCAGCCTTTGCCTGCAAGCGGTGCCACCAATAATCCTTCAATTGCGGATGGGCCTCGAAATAGGGGGCCCAGGCTTGTTGCATGGCTGCATCGATTATTCCGCCAGAACCCAGCGGGCCGTTCTTGTCGCCTGCCAGTACGGGCGCGTAATCCTGGTCATTGCGATAGAGCTGGGCCACTACGAAACTTTCCACGTCGACATCAAGGCGTTTCTGGCGTTGATAGACGTACTGGCGATCACGGTAGTAATCGAATCCCAAGTGGCGAAAGCTCGGGCCATGGGCGTCACGCAAGCGGGTCCCGGCGGCGTAGACGAATTTGTCGTCCACGGCAAAATAGTCATCCTCGTACTCACTGGCGCTGACCACGCGGCCGCACTCATCGAACACCGGCTGCCAACCCTTGAGCAGGCGGAAATCGCCGACGTAGCGGATGGTTTTCCCCGTCAGGTAATAGGCCCGTCGACTGTCCTTGGCGTAGCGTTCGTTAAGCACGGTGAAGGTTGTCAGGTCGGCATTGTCGATGCGGTAGAAGTAGTCGTACGAAATGCTCGAGCCTTGCTGCGCTTGCACGATGATCGACTGTCCGTCAGTTCCCCAGCGTTGGGCGAGCATGTGGAAGTCGTCGGGGTTTGCGATCGGCAGCGGTGTGCCGTCCTTTTGGTGCAGGGGCTTGAAGCCCTTGTAGACTTGCCCGTCGATCACCCGATAAGACGGATGGTTGCAGTACCGCACCCGAGCGGTGGCGGCGGCGATGAATTTTCCGTGCAGGAAGATGCTCGCCCCGTCGCTGAACAACGCAGAGGTTGAAGCCACCGAGGCGGGCGACGATGGCAACAGCGCCAGGCTGTCGGGTCGTGCCTGCCGGATTTCGGTGATCGCGTATTCGCCGAACCAATAGGCGCCGGTTTCGTCACGCCAGTACTGGTGGCCGAGACTTTCCAAACCCCGGTGGAACTGAAAAGGCAGGGCCTGAAGCGCATGGTAACCATGGCGCTCCCGGTAACCGGGGAGCAGGTAATAATCGTGCAACGCATCACGCAAGATCCACGGGTTGCGTCGATGCCGCCAGACCGGCTGGCCGGCCATCAACGGCGAGGGCGGATAACCTCCGTCCCCGGCACGTTGGGCTAGCTCGCCGGGTCGTGCGCCTTCAGGGCTGAGCAGGATGTAGACGTCTGGCACGCGCCCATCGCCCAGAAGCACGTCGTCCATGAACGCGAAGCCTTGATGCCACTCAAGATCAAGCGGTTCCCAGTCGGCGCAGACTGTCTCTGTGTCCGTCATGTCATTGCGGCCTTGAGGTCTGATGGTTTGGCTCCACGCAGCCATTTATAAATGCTGATACGTCTCTTCCCCGCGCATTCCAGACTTTATATCCTACGGCTCCCATCCAGACGGAATCCGCGAATGTATCTGCGCGCTAGCCTGTTGTGCCTATGCCTGTTCAGCAGCCTGAGCCAGGCCGCCGTTAAGGTTAACTGCTCGGCCCTGGCGGAAAAACTCTCGGGGACAGTGCCTGAGTTTCATCCTTCGGTGCAAGGCAAGGTCATCGGCACCGGGCGCCTGCATTTCCACGAAGCGCCGGATGAAGCTTGTGCCAACAAGAAGATTTTCGTCATACCGGGCGACTCCCTCACCGTCTACTCCAGCCTGGAGGACGAATCATGGCTGGAAGTGAATTTCATTGCCAAGGATGGCGAGGACTATACCGGTTGGGTAAAGGCTGACCGGGTCGAGATTGGCAAGCCTTATGGGGCGCCACCGGAGGATGCTGACGAGGCATCCGCCGAAGACTCGCAATAATCGTTCGGGCAACTGTGCGGAAAAACTGAAGGGCGTGACAAGGTGCGGCGATCTTGGTCCGCAGGCAGTAGAGGCTGTTTTATCAATAAGGAGTTTTGAATGTCGCTGTTAAGGATTTCTACGTTTACTCTTTGCCTGGCTGGAACCAGCGTTGCTGGCAGCTCGCTCGCGAATCAGCAAGATCAAGAGCACCAGGGGTACGTCGTCTTGGTGGCCATGGAACAGATATGCAACAAGAATAACCCTGGCCTGAACGGGGATGTGGAGAACGCCATGGCCACCGAACCAAAATTCAACGAAGCAGCCAAGGCCGAAGTCAGGAAAATAAAATCCGATCCCGCCTATAAATTCCAGGTTTCAAACATGGTGAGCACTTTAACTAACTCACCACTCGGGGCCATGGCCCAGGAAATGTGCAAGGAATACGCGCCCAAGTAATTTGGGCTTTTTTCTGGCGGCATTGCAAACGATGGCAAAGTTGAAACCTTCGCCATCGTTTGCCCCGTTCAGGCCTGGGTTTTATAGCGCTCGGCAACCGCCGATTGCTTGATTTCGGACAACAATCCCTGCCGCGCGCCCTGCAACGCATCCCAGCGAGCACCGTCCTGCAGCGGCGGGATGGTCACCGGTTCGCGACGGTCGAAGCCGACCAGCGCGGCATCGACCAGGTCGCCCACTTCCATGATCTCGTTCAAGGTATTGATGTCGATGCCGGCGCGTTCCCAGATTTCGGTCCGGGTCGCCGCCGGCAGGACGGCTTGGACGTAGACGCCTTTTGGGGTCAGTTCGAGGCTGAGCCCTTGGGACAGGAACAGTACGAAAGCCTTGGTCGCCCCGTAGACCGACATGCCGAATTCCGGTGCCAGGCCAACCACCGAGCCGATGTTGATGATCGCGCCGTCGCCGGCGTTTGCCAGGCGTGGGGCGATGGCGCTGGCGAGCCGGACCAGCGCGGTGGTGTTGAGTGAAACCAGGTGCGCGACGCTGTCGGTGGTCTGTTCGATGAAGCTGCCGGACTGGGCGGCGCCTGCGTTGTTGATCAGGATGCCGATGCGGTCGTCATCGCGCAGGCGGGTTTCAACTTTGTGCAGGTCGCCGATTTGGGTCAGGTCGGCCTGGAGCACGTCAACGGTCACGGTGTGTTCGTTGCGCAGTTCAGTCGCCAGTGCTTCTAGCCGCGTGCTGTCGCGGGCAACCAGCACCAGATCATGGCCGCGCTGGGCGAAGCGCTTGGCATAGACGGCGCCGATACCGGTGGAAGCGCCGGTGATGAGAACGGTTGTGCGAGTGGTCATGGTGTCAGTCTCTTCAGGATTGGGGGGCGATCAACTGCGTGATTTTTTTCGGCGCTATTGGGCATTCGCCTCGGCGAACGTCGGGTAGTCGATGTAGCCTTCGGCGCCGCCGCCATAGAGGGTCGCGGGGTTGAGGGCAGCCAAAGGGACGGCGCTTTTCAGGCGTTCCACCAGGTCTGGATTGGCAATGAACGGGCGGCCAAAGGCGATCAAGTCGGCCTTGTCTTCCAGGAGCTGCGAAGTGGCCAGGTCCAGGTCGTAGCCGTTGTTGGCGATGTAGGTGTTGTTGAAGCGCTGGCGCAAGCCGGCGAAATCGAACGGCGCCACATCACGCGGCCCGGCGGTCGCGCCTTCGACGACGTGCAGGTAGGCGATGTCCAGGGTGTTGAGCTGATCGACGATGTAGTCGAACTGCGCCTGCGGTGCGCTGCTGGACACGCCGTTGGCGGGCGAGACCGGCGAGATGCGCAGGCCGGTGCGTCCGGCACCGATCTCGCTCACGACGGCGGCGGTCACTTCCAACAGCAGGCGGGCGCGGTTCTCAATCGAGCCACCGTAGGCATCGGTACGTATGTTGGCGCCGTCCTTGATGAACTGATCGAGCAGATAGCCGTTCGCACCGTGGATCTCCACGCCATCGAACCCGGCGGCGATGGCATTGGCAGCCGCTTGGCGGAAATCATTGACGATTCCCGGCAACTCGCTCAGGTCGAGCGCTCGCGGTTCGGACACATCCTCGAAGCTGTTATTGACGAACACCTTGGTGGCGGGGCGCAGGGCGGAAGGCGCTACCGGGGCGGCGCCGTTTTCCTGCAGGGCCACGTGGGACACGCGCCCGACGTGCCACAGTTGCAGGAATATCCGACTGCCCTTGGCGTGGACCGCATCGGTCACTTCGCGCCAGCCGGCGATCTGCGCCTGGGTGTAGATGCCGGGCGTGTCCTGATAACCCTGTCCCTGCTGCGAGATTTGCGTGGCCTCGGCAATCAGCAAGCCTGCCGATGCGCGCTGGCTGTAATAGGTCGCCGCGAACTCACTGGGAACGAAGCCTTTGCCTGCGCGGTTACGCGTCAGCGGCGCCAGCACGACTCGGTTGGCGAGGGTGAGGGAGCCCAGGGTATAGGGGGTAAACAACATCGGATCGGTCATGTCTCTCGTTTCCGTGCCAGTAGATGAGCGGTGGGTGCGGCTTGCGCTTAGGATGATGATCGAAATCTAAACTGTCAACGAATTTGATTACGGTTGGCATCTATGTATGATGAAGACCTGATCGGAGTGGTACGAGGTAAACGAACATGAGAGTCACCAAGGCCCAGGCACAGGCAAACCGGGAACACATCGTCGAGACGGCGTCCGTGTTGTTTCGCGAGCGAGGTTTTGACGGGATAGGCGTGGCGGACCTGATGGCCGCGGCCGGCTTTACCCACGGCGGTTTCTACAAGCATTTCGGTTCGAAGGCCGACCTGATGGCCGAAGCCGCTGCGGACAGTCTTTCGCGCTCATTGACCAGCGCCAGCGACCTGGATGTCGCTGGGTTCTTTGCCATGTATGTCTCGCGGGAGCACCGCGACGCTAGGGGCAACGGCTGCACGATGGCGGCGTTGTGCGGCGACGCGGCGCGTCAGTCCGATGAGGTCAAGGCTACGTTTGCCAATGGGGTGGAAGGCACGCTGGCTACCCTTGAGGAAAAGTTCGAGCCCACAGGAGAAGGTGGACGGGCAAAGATGATCAACTTGCTCGCCCATGCCATCGGCGCGGTCATGCTCTCGCGCGCTTGTCCGGATGATTCGCCGTTGGCAGACGAAATACTTGAAGTCTGCCGTGATCAGATCCTGGCGTCCTTGCCAGCCTCCGACCCCGAGGAAAACCAGCGGTAGCGCATTGCGCTACCGCTGTGGGGGATCAGAAGATGAACTTGAACAGGGCAATGACCACGATCAGGCCGATCAGGAAAATGATCCCAACGGTACCACCAAGAAATTTCAACATAGGAACGCTCTCATCGGATGGGCTTAATTTTCTAGACCCTTGGCGAGAGCGCACAGTTCGTTAAATTTGCGCGATGGGTAAAAAGCCTGGGCGCCGCTCAGTGAACCGCCAGGGACCTCGGCACGGACACATGTTCGAACTTCGAAACGGTCTTGATCCAATAGCGCCGATACTCGGTCTTGTCCGGCGCCAACGGTTTTTGGCTGGACCAAGGATGTTCCGCTTTCAGGCTGGCGCGATAAGCTTCCCATTCCTTCTGCTCGGCCGCTTCCCTGGCTTTGTTTCGATCATCGAACCAACCCAGGACGTAGGCATCGCTCTGGTCAGTTCCGCTCGCTATCAGCAGATATATGTCTGTCATCACCGGTTCCCGCCGTATTCCCACCACCCAATCACTGGGCTCTTGTCTGGTTATCGGCCGCGAATGCTGATTTTTGAAGCTGATTGATAAACGGGTTCGAGGCGCCACGGGTCAGGCATCCTCTGTTTGTGCCAGGTGCGCCATCAACCATTCGCGGAAGCGGTTGACGCTTTGCCGGTTCGGCACCTGGCCCAGGGGCTCCAACAAGCAGAATTGCGCATCGGTGCACAAGATGGCGGATGTCGGGCGCACGAGATTGCCGGTCTGTAGGTGGTCGCCGAGCAACCGCGTCCAGGCCAGGGCGATTCCCTGGCCCGCCAGCGCCGACTGGATCAGCATCGAGTAGTTGTTGATGTTGATGCGTCGACGAGGTTCTGGCGCTGGATGGCCCAGGCGCTGGAACCATTCCTTCCAGCCAATCCAGTCCCGATGCTGGTCCTCGAGCCACAGCCAGGTACAGGCGCCGAGTTGTTCAAGGTTGCCCGCCTCGGGATGCTGAGACAGGTAGGCCGGGCTGCACACCGGAAAAATTTCTTCATTGAACAGCGCAGTGACCTTCATGTTCTTGGGGGGCGTGCTGCAGTAGTACAGCGCCAGGTCGCAGTCGAGGCGGGAGAAATCCTCGACTTGATCGGTCGCGATGATGCGCAGGTCGATCTCCTCGTGCTGACGCCGGAACTCCGATACCAACGGCAGCAACCACAGCGATGCCATCGCCGTGCTGGTGACCACCGTGACTTGCTGCGCGCCTTGCCAATGACGCACGCCAGCCGTGGCACGGGCGATCTGTTGCAGCGTATCGCGAACACTTTCGTAGTATTGGCTGCCTGTCGAAGTGAGGTTGATCTCACGGGTCGTACGGACAAACAGCGCTGTGCCCAGGTAATCCTCGAGCAGGCGTATCTGGCGGCTGACAGCGCCCTGGGTGACGTTCAGTTCGCGGGCCGCCACGGTGAAACTCAGGTGGCGTGCGGCGGCTTCGAACGCTACCAGGCTGTTGAGCGGCGGCAACGGTTGCAGTTTCATCGGGCTGGGTCACTGTCTTGTTGGTTTCAAGCGCAGGGCGATTGTGCAGAAGCCTGCGCGCAGTGACTACCTAATCCGGCATGACGGCTAGAGATCGATCACCAGGTTGGACGTCGGCTTGCTGCAACACAGCAAACGCAGGCCCTTGTCGATCTCCCGTTGCCGGATGCCGCCGTTGTGGTTCATGTCCACGGTGCCTTCCAGCAGGGCGGTCTTGCAGGTGCCGCAAACGCCCTGGCTGCAGGATGAAGGCACAATCGCACCGGCCTTTTTGGCTGCGCTCAGCACGGTCTGGTGGCCGGGCATGCTGAAGGTCTTGCCCGAACGTGCCAGCGTGACCGTGAAGATGTCCTGTTGATCCAATGGAGCGGCTTGCTCGATCAACGGTTCCTCATTCAACACCGCGATATCGAAGCTTTCCTGATGATAGTGGCCGAAATCGAACGACGCTTCCCTGAGCAACGCCTTGACCGCTTCCATGTAACCCTGGGGGCCACAGGTAAAGATTTCTCGCTCCTTGAAGTCCGGGACGTGTTGGCTCAACAAAGGCAAATCGAGACGACCCATCGGCTGTTGCCAGTGGCTGGCGTCGCCAAGCCCTTCACAAATATCGATGACCCGCAGTCCCGGCATATCGGCCTGCATTCGCGTCAACTCGCCGTGGAAAATGATATCCGCTGGCGTACGAGCGCTGTGCACGAAAACAATGTCCAGGTTGGCAGCCATGTCGCAGGCGGCGCGGGTCATCGACATCAACGGGGTCACGCCGGAGCCGGCGGAGAGGTACAACAGTTTTGCCGCTGGATGACCAACCGGCGTGAAGCTGCCCGCCGGCCCGGACGCCTTGAGGTTGTCTCCAGGCTTGAGATGGTCATGCAGCCAGTTCGACACCACGCCTCCGGGCACGCGTTTGACGGTGATCGAAAAAGCGAACGGGCGAGTCGGTGGAGACGACAGGGTGTAGCACCGCGCAATGGGCTGCCCATTGATGACGAGCGACAGGGTAATGAACTGGCCCGGCTCGAAACTCAACGCGCTGAAGTCCGCGCATTGGAGAGTGAACGTTTTTACATCATGGGTTTCCTGTCGCACGGCGCAACACTGCAAGGTCTTCTGCTCGCCGCTGTGCCATTGCGCGCCAAACGCTCCCCAGGTCGTTGGATCGGTAAAACGGCTAGGGCGCGTCAGCTTTTCGTAAGTCGTCATGTTCATCCCTCACACGCCGTGGGCGGCCAGACGCGCCGCGTACCAGCGCGAGAACTGGTCGACATAGGTTTCGGTAAATGCCGAGAACGGTCCGGGCGTGTAGGCCGGGTCCTGGGTGCCGCTATGGGTGATGCCGACGAGGCTGGCGTCCTGGAGGTTGGTCGCCGCCCAGACTTCGGTCAGCTTGTCCAACGCGTAGTCCACGCCTTCGACGGCGCCGGCGTGCACCAGCCATTTGGTGCGCACCAGGGTTCTATCGGGCGCGAGCGGGATGATGTAGGAGACGATCGCGTGATCGCTCATGATGTGGGTCCATGAGTTATGGGTCCACAAGTGCATGTCGCCCAGGTCGCGGCGCGTGAGGTCGCCAAACAGTCGGGTGCAGGCCACGCGGGTATCGAGGGTCTGGGATTCGCCGTTGCCCGCGATGACCAGGCGCTGGGAGCGGAACTGAGTCACCGCGTCCTCGCCCAGGTGCTCGACGGCGTCACACAGGTAGCCTTCGCGTTCCCAGTCCTGCTTGGTGTTGGCGTTGCGCTGGTGGTACTCCTGCAACGCCTGGAGCGAGTCCTCGCCCAGTCCATCGGTGCAGAAGCCGAAATCCTCCGGCAGGAACGACGCCGTCAGTTCGGGGTGGGTGGCGGCGCAGTGGTAGCACTCGCGATTGTTCTCGATCACCAGTTTCCAATTGCCGTTCTCGATGATCTCCGACTCGTAGGCGATCTTGGAATGGGCAAGGTCATATTGAGCGAAACGCGGCGTCATGACCTGGTCCAGGTACAGGATGTCTTCTGGCGGCTCGTCACTCAGGCAGACGAAAACATGGGTGCCGACCACGCGCGTATGGACAGGAATCAGGCTCTTGCACCCCGGGTCGAAATCCTTGCCCATGTGGGCGGCATGTTTCAGGCTGCCGTCGAGGTCGTATGTCCATTGGTGATAAGGGCAGACCAGCATGCCCACCGTCGATTTGCCGGCCTGTTTCAGGCGCGCCCCACGGTGACGGCAGACGTTGCGGAAGGCCTGCACATGCTCGTCGTCATCGCGCACCAGGATGATCGAGGATTTGCCGATGTCGATCGTGGAGACATCGCCGGGTTCGGCAACGTCGCTGGTGACCCCCACCAGGATCCAGTGCTTGGTAAAAAAGACATCGACGTCGGTTTCAAAAATATCCTGGCGGCCGAACAGACCGCCGGGCATGCCATGGCCGGGGGCGCGATCGGCCAGCAGTTCACGATGGGTTTTCAAGGTAGGGTTCATCGTCGATCTCACTCAAGGCAAATGATCGGTGGTTGGCGGACAAGCAGTGCTGCAGGAAAAATGGGTGTGGTTTGTTCAAGCCACCGAAGGCTCCGGCAATGGCTCGGGTAAGACCGGGTGCGACAGGTCATGGCCGAGCAGCGCCCGGTACAGTTCCACGTCGCCCAATACGCCCAGGACGGTTTGGGTATCGTCGACTATGAGCAATGGATGACCTGTTTCATAACGGATCCCCAAGGCGACTCGCATGCTGGTTTCCGGCGCTACCAGTGTGACTTGGCGGCGCAAGGTCCCGAGGGCCTTGCCATCCCCCCAGCGTTGCGTCGGCAGGGCGGTTGCGCCTCGTCGGATGCTGGCCAGTCCTCGGGACTGATCCAGTGCCATCCAGAGGTTCTGTACCGTATCCAGGCAGTATTCATCTTGGGCGAAGACGCACCGGTCCAGCGGAGTCATCAAGCTTTTCGCGCACAGCACATTCAGCGGGTTGGTGTGGGCGACGAAGTTGCGCACGTAGTCGTCGGCCGGGTTGAGCACGATTTCTTCGGGCTTGCTGTACTGAATGATCTTGCCGTCCTTCATGATCGCGATCCGCGTCCCCAGCTTGAGGGCTTCGTCCAGGTCATGGCTGACGAACACAATGGTCTTGTGCAACTTGCGCTGCAGATCGAGCAATTCGTCCTGCAACCCTTGGCGAATCAGCGGATCGAGGGCCGAGAACGGCTCGTCCATCAGCAGAATGTCTGCGTCCATCGCCAGGGCGCGGGCCAGCCCCACGCGCTGCTGCATGCCGCCGGACAATTCGTCCGGCATCTTGTTGCGCCACTGGGTCAAGCCCACCAGTTCGAGCTTTTCGTCGACCAGTCTGCGCCGCTCCTTCTCTGGGCGACCCTGCATCTCCAAACCGAAACCGATGTTCTCGCGCACCGTCAGCCAGGGCATCAGGGCGAACTTCTGGAAGACCATGGCGATGCGCTGGGTGCGCATCATTTTCAACTCGGCTGGGGTGCAGGCGGCAATGTCGATCTGCCGACCTTCGTGTTCGACGAAGAGCTTGCCGCGGCTCACCGTGTTCAAGCCGTTGATGCAGCGCAGCAGGCTGGACTTGCCGGAACCCGACAAGCCCATCAATACGCAGATTTCGCCTTTGTTGATTTCCAGGTTGGCCTTTTCCACGCCGACGATCAGGCCGGTCTTCTGCAGAATGTCCGACCGGGAAAAACCTTGATCCAGCAGGTCCAGCGCGGCCTTGGGACGATGGGCGAAAATGACGTCGACGTCTTCGAAACGAATGATGCTCATGCGTCACCTCGTCTTACGGTTTCGCGCTGTTTGCAAATGCGGTCGAGGATGATCGCCAGGAGCACGATCGCCAGGCCTGCTTCGAAGCCCATGGCGATATCAGCCGTGTTCAACGCATTGACGACAGGTTTGCCCAAGCCGTCCGCGCCAACCAGCGCGGCGATGACCACCATCGACAGCGACAACATGATGCATTGGGTGATGCCGGCGGCGATGCTCGGCATCGCATGGGGCAGTTCGATGCGGGCCAACAACTGGCGACGCGAGCAACCGAACGCCTTGCCGGCGTCCATCAATTCTTGCGGGACGTCACGCACGCCCAGGTACGTAAGGCGAATCGGCGCGGCGATCGCGAAGACCACCGTGGAGATCAACCCCGGAACGACGCCGAGGCCGAACAGCGTCAAGGTCGGGATCAGGTAGACGAAGGTGGGCACGGTCTGCATCAGGTCGAGCACCGGTCGCAAGGCTGCGTAGAACCAGGGGCGATGCGCCGCGACGATCCCCAGCGGCACGCCGACGATCACGCACACCAGCGTGGCGAATGTCACCTGGGCCAGGGTCTCCATGGTTTCCTGCCAGTAGCCCAGGTTGAGAATCAGCAGGAACGACAGCGCGACGAACAGCGTCAGGCTCACCTTGCGTTGAATGTAGAAGGCGAGCAGCGCCAGCAGCCCTATCAAGGCCAACGGATTGAACCAGAGCAGGGCGCTGGTGAAGAGGCTGATGATTTCGGAGAGCGACGACGATATGGCGTCGAATACATCAGCGCCATGCTGGGTCAGCCACTCGACGTACCGGGCGATGTGCTCGCCCAATGGAAGTTTTTCTTGCGTAGTCCACATAGAGGCGGCTCGTTGTTGTTTTGGTTTGCCTGGAGCAGATACTCGTCCCGGGCCTGCCACGCTGACAAACCATTTAAAATCAGCCGTTCATGACTTTTTCTCATCAATTTTTTTTGCGCTCTCGGGGGAATAAGCGGCGGTGAGTCGATCAAATGTACTTAGGTGTACATTTAGCGGGCATCCGAGTACATTCGCGTTACGTATGTTCAATAAGGTGGATGCAAGATGCCCCAGGTAGGGAAGGCACGTGGCAAGGCCCAGGACGCGGGTTGGCGGGGGTCGCCCGAAGGGTGGCTGGAAGCGGCCTACGAGGCCTTGAAGGAGTCCGGCATCGATGCGGTCCGGGTCATGCCGTTGGCCAAGCGCCTGGGTTTGTCACGCACCAGCTTCTATTGGTTCTTCGAGGATCGCGAACAGTTGCTGGCGGCCCTGCTGTCGCGCTGGCGCGAGACCAACACCGGCGGGTTGATCCGGCAAAGCGAAAGCTACGCCGAGAGCATCTCCGAGGCGATCCTGAATGTCTTCGAATGCTGGCTCAACCCACAACTGTTCGACTCGCAGTTTGAATTCGCGGTGCGCAGTTGGGCGCTCCAGTCCGCAGAGGTCGCGCAAGAAGTTGCCGTTGTCGACGAGCAGCGAATGGGCGCGCTGGCGAGCATGTTCAAGCGCTTTGGCTACGACAGCCAAGGGGCCGACGCGCGAGCCCGGACGATCTATCTGACGCAGATCGGCTACATCACCATGAACACCAGCGAGCTGATCACCGTGCGTTTCCAGCGCATCCCCCAGTACGTGAGCATCTTCACCGGCAAGGTGCCCAAGCAGCGCGAGCTGGATCGTTTCTATGGCAAATTCGGCTATGCCGAAAAAGAGCCTGGGGTCTTTGTGCCGCTGGTGGAAACCTTTGAAGAGACGGCTGGAAAATGACCGGACCGACGCTGGGCATCATTGGCGGTACGGGCTGGCTGGGCGGGGCGATTGCCAAGGCCGTGCTGGCGAAGGCCTTGTTGCCGGCGGGTAATCTGATCCTCTCCAATCGCTCCGGGGCACATCCACTGGCGCAGCAAGGCGTTTGCCTGGTCACCGACAACCAGGCACTGGTGGACCGCAGCGACGTCATCGTCATCGCGGTACGACCCGAGCAGTTCGCCAACCTGACCCTCGACGCGATGGGCAAGACGGTCATTTCACTGATGGCCGGAATCACGGCGCAGGCGATTGCCGCGCAGACCTCGGCTTCAAGGGTCGTACGGGCGATGCCCAACGCGGCGGTGGAGATCGGGCAATCCTTTACGCCGTGGTATTGCGCTGGCGTGGCAGAGCCGACGACGAAAAGCCTGGTTCAGCGCTTGTTCGAATGCGTCGGCACGGCTGCCGAGGTCCAGCAGGAAGATTTCATTGATTACCTCTCCGCGCTGTCGGGCACCGGTCCGGCCTTTCCTGCCTTGTTGATGACGGCGTTGGCGAATCAGGCGATGGCGGCCGGCATTCCAGCCGAGATTGCCCAGCTTGCCGCGAAGAATGTCGTGGTCGACAGCAGCCAGCTGCTGGCCAATCATGACGCGCAACACATCATCGATGCCCTGGTCGCCTACCGCGGCGTGACGGCCGCCGCGTTGCAGTCAATGACCCAGGGGCATTTCGAGGCGCAGGTGGGAAGGGCGTTGCAAGCCGGCGCCGCAGTCGCACGCAAAGGGCTCCAAGGCTGATCCACTGCGTGGAACTTGTGGGAGCGGGCTTGCTCGCGAAGGCGTCAGCCAATCCAATATCCCCGTCACTGACCCACCGCTTTCGCGAGCAGGCTCGCTCCCACATTGGGCTCTTTATCCACCACAAACATCGTATGCAACTCAATCCCCTTGTGGGAGCGAGCTTGCTCGCGATGACGACAGCCGATCCAACATCCCTGTGACTGACCCACCGCTTTTGCGAGCAAGCTACATCTCATTACTCAGCCTTGAAGCAATACACCGCCAGCTTGTTCCCATCCAGGTCCCGGGCATAAGCCGCGTAGGCATTTTCCGCCCAGCCGCGAGAGCCCGGCAGCCCCTCGCACACGCCGCCGTTCGCCAGCGCGGCGCTATGGAAGGCATGGACCGCCGCCCGGTCCGGCGCTTCGAAACTCACGGTGACGCCGTTGCCGATGGACGCCGGGTTGCCGTTGGCCGGGTTCAGTACAAAGAACGAAGGCTTGTCGACGCCCCAGATGGAGCCGGCCTCATCAAGGTCGGCAACGCGCTTCAGGCCGATTTCCTTCAAGGTAGCGTCATAGAATGCGCGAGCGTTTGCCAGGTTGTTGGTGCCGACGGTGACATGGGTAAAAACGGACATTTCATTTCCTTTCTGTTGGTTGTAGAGGTTTACGGACGGGATAACCCGTGGCGAGGGAGCTTGCTCCCGCTTGAGTGCGAAGCGCTCATAACAGGTCTGCCGCGCAGCCCAGTGGGAGCAAGCTCCCTCGCCACGGATTGAGCGCATTTCTTATTCAGGGCGAACGTTGCTCGATCCTTATCGGGCTGCGCCTTCAGATGTCCTTGACCAGCCGCAGCGCATCGTAGATCGCGGCATGGGTATTACGCGCCGACACCGCGTCACCGATGCGGAACAGTTGGAAGCGGCCCTCGGGGTTAGTCACGATGTTCTGGGTTTTCCCTGCAATCAGATCGTGTTGTTCAACCGCGCCGTCGTTTTTCGAATGCGGGCGCAGTTCGAAGTACAGGTCATCCAGGGGCAGGGTGCCGTGGTTGACCACCACCTGATCGACCACGCGCTGCTTGTGCACCTGGCCGTAATCGCTGCCGAAGCTGGCAACCAACTGGCCGTCGCGCTTCTCCACGGAATCGACCCGATAGGTGACGGTGAAGGTGACGTTCAGGTCTTGCAGGCTGCGCATGTATGGCACGAGGTTCATGGCCATCACTTCCGGCGCGAACGATCGGTCGGGCGTGACGATCTCCAGTTTCGCACCGCTGTTGGCGATCACCTCGGCCGCCTGTAGCGCCGCGTGGTCGCCGGCGTCGTCGAAGATCAGCACGTTCTGGCCGGGTTTGACGTCGCCGGAAATGATGTCCCAGGTCGAAACCACCAGTTCGTTGCCTTGCTTGAGCACCTCGGTGTGGGGCAGGCCGCCCGTGGCGACGATCACCACGTCCGGCTCCTGGGCCAGGACTGTCTCGGCTTCGGCCCAGGTGTTGAATTGGAACTTCACGCCCAGTCGTTCGCACTGCGCCATGCGCCAGTCGATGATGCTGATCATCTCGCGGCGACGCTCGCTCTGCGCGGTCAGGCGGATCTGCCCGCCTGGCTGGTCGGCCACTTCGAACACCGTGACGTCATGGCCGCGTTCACCGGCTACCCTTGCCGCTTCCAGCCCCGCCGGGCCGGTGCCGATCACCACGACCTTGCGCTTGACCGACGCCTTGGGAATGTCGTGGGGCATGGTGGTTTCGCGCCCGGTGGCGGCGTTGTGGATGCAGTACGCGGCGCCGCCCTGGTAGATGCGATCCAGGCAATAGTTGGCGCCAACGCAGGGACGGATGTCTTCTTCACGCTTCTCGATGATCTTGCGCACGATGTGCGGGTCGGTCATGTGGGCGCGGGTCATGCCGATCATGTCCACCTTGCCCGAGGCGATGGCGTGTCGCGCGGTGGCGACGTCCGGGATCTTCGCTGCATGGAACGTCGGGAAACCGGTGGCCGAGCGAATCTCGCCGGCAAAATCCAGGTGCGGTGAGTTGCGCATGCCCTGGATCGGGATCACGTCGGTGAGGCCGGCATCGGTATCGATATGCCCGCGCACGACGTTAAGGAAATCCACCAGGCCGCTGTCCTTGAGCATGTGGGAAATCCGGATGCCGTCGCTGGCACCGAAGCCCCCTGGCAAGTCTTCGTCGCCGGTGTAGCGCACCCCCAGCAGGAAATCCTCGCCGCAACGCTGGCGGATACCGCGCAACACATCGAAGGTGAAGCGCATGCGGTTTTCCAGCGAGCCGCCGTAGGGCCCGTCGAGATCGTTGGTCAGTGGCGACCAGAATTGATCCATGAGATGCCCGTAGGCCTGCAGCTCCAGGCCATCCAGGCCCGCGGCCTTCATGCGTTCGGCAGCGTCCACGTAATCCTTGATGATCCGGTCGATGTCCCAGTCTTCCATCTTTTTCGGGAAGGCCCGGTGGGATGCTTCGCGGCGATGGGACGGCGAGACGACCGGCAGCCAGTCAGCCTTGTCCCAGCGCGTGCGCCGGCCCAGGTGGGTCAGTTGGATCATCACCGCCGCGCCGTGCTCGTGGCACTCGTCGGTCAGGTCCTTCATCCATTTGACCACTTCGTCCTTGTACGCCAGCACGTTGTTGAACACCGGCGGGCTGTCCCGGGAAACAGCGGCGGAGCCGGCGGTCATGGTCAGCGCCACGCCGGCCTTGGCCCGCTCGACGTGATAGGCACGGTACAAGTCCTTCGGCATGCCATCGACGGGATACGCCGGTTCATGAGAGGTGGTCATGATCCGATTCTTGAGCGTCAGATGCTTGATTTTGTAGGGCTGCAGCAGAGGATCACTGGACATGGTGTTGCTCCGGGAACAGAACATCAGGCTTGGTTTTGACATAACGGTATGTTCAATGTTCACGTGTGTCAACGATTGAGACACAGGTGTACATTTTTCTTGCGTCGTGAAAAAACCAGGATTACCATCCAGTCGAAACAGGGGGGGATCTGGCACGTGTAGCCGGTCGCCCGCGTCGATCCAGAGTGCGAGGGGGATGCGAGGAATCATGAAAGTGCTCGTTGCGGTAAAGCGCGCCATCGACCCGAATGTGAAGGTCCGGGTAAAGGCTGACGGTTCGGACGTCGAGCTCAACGGCGTGAAAATGGCCTTGAACCCGTTCTGCGAGATCGCGGTGGAGGAGGCAATCCGCCTCAAGGAGAAGGGGCTGGCGTCCGAGGTCGTGGTGGTCTCGGTGGGCACTCCTGCGGCGCAGGAACAATTGCGCACCGCATTGGCGCTGGGCGCGGATCGAGCACTTCTGGTGGAGACGAGCGCGGTCCTTGAGCCGCTCAACGTCGCCAAGTACTTGAGCAAGGTGATCGATCAGGAAAAGCCGCAACTGATCCTGTTCGGCAAGCAGGCGATTGACCAGGAGAACAATCAGGTCGGGCAAATGGTGGCGCAGTTGATCGGCTGCGGTCAGGCCACTTACGCCTCGGCGGTCAATCATGTCGACGGGCAATGGGTCGTCGAGCGTGAAGTCGACGGCGGCAGCCAGGTCGTCGCCCTCACGGTGCCCGCCGTGGTGACCTGTGATTTGCGCCTGAACCAACCGCGCTACGCCTCGTTGCCGAACATCATGAAAGCCAAGAGAAAACCGTTGGAAATCATTGCCGCCGACACCTTGGGCGCGAGCGTGAAGGAACATGCTCGATTGTTGGGCGTGGTCCCACCGCCGGTGCGCAAGGCAGGCATCACGGTCGCTTCGGTGACTGAGCTGGTGGATAAACTGAAAAACGTGGCGGGGGTGATTTGATGCGCAGTTTAGTGATCGCCGAGCACAGTGCCGGTCAACTGACGGCAGGTACACGCAGCGCCGTGACCGCCGCTCTGGCGCTGGGGGGCGAGACGGATTTGCTGGTCTTGGGTGGAGCGGATGCGCCGGAAGTGGCGCGTCAAGCTGCGCTCGTCCAAGGCCTGGACCGAGTTCTGCTCGCACAGGATGCGCGGTTCGAAAAAACACTGGCCGAAAATACCCAGCCGCTGATCACGTCGTTGGTCTGCGAGGGTTATACGCACGTTTTCGCCGACGCCAGCAGCATGGGCCGCAACCTGTTGCCACGGGTCGCGGCCAGCCTGGATGTCGGCATGCTTTCAGACGTTACCGCTATCGTTTCGGCGGACACTTTCCAGCGTCCCATCTATGCCGGCAACGCGATCGCCACGGTGCAGTCCCTCGATCCAATCAAGTTGCTCACCGTTCGCGCCTCGGCGTTTGCCCAAGCGCTGACCCAGGACAAACCCTGCGAAGTCATCGTGGTGGAGGGCGGCCAAAGCTCAACCCACGCCCGCTTTGTCAGTGAACAACTGACAACCAGTGCAAGGCCCGATCTGTCGAGCGCCCGCGTCGTGGTGTCCGGCGGCCGGGGGATGCAGGCCAAAGACAATTTTGCCTTGATCGAACGCGTGGCGGACAAGCTCGGTGGCGCGGTGGGTGCCTCCCGCGCAGCCGTGGATTCAGGGTTTGCCCCCAACGATCTGCAGGTTGGGCAAACAGGAAAAATCGTCGCGCCAGAGCTTTACATCGCGGCGGGCATCAGCGGCGCCATCCAGCACCTGGCCGGCATGAGCGGTTCCAAAGTGATCGTCGCGATCAACCAGGACGCCGAGGCGCCGATTGCCCAGGTGGCGGATTACCTGTTGGTGGCGGATTTGTTCGAGGCTTTGCCGGCACTCGAGAAGGCGTTGTGAATGAGCCGGTCATTGCGGTTGGAAACGCCAGAGGGCGGAGGAGGGCCGAAAAACTTTAGTCCCCGTGATTTTCATAACTAGAACCCACCGGATGGCCGCGTGCGGTCGTGATGGGAAAATGAATGCTTCTGCTGCCCTGCCAATAACTATTAATACAGTCTGCGGAGATGCACATGATGACGTTACCCAGTAAAACTTTAATCGGCTGGTTTGCAGGCCTTGCTTTAGCCTGCAGCAGCCTGATCGTCCAAGCCGAGGAGCCCGCGCCCATCCGTATCGGCTGGGTGAACTGGTCGGACACGGAAATCGCGGTGAAACTGGCGAACACCGCGTTGCAGGATCACCTCAAGCAACCGGTCAAGTTGGTGCTGGCCGACATCGGCATCCAGTTCCAGGCGCTGGCTAACGGCAATATCGACTTGATCCCGATGGTCTGGCTGCCCAGCACCCACAAGTCCTTCTATGACAAATACAAGGACAGGCTCGAAGACCTCGGCGTGCTGTACGAAGGCCGGATCGGCATGGCGGTGCCCACTTCCATTCCCACCAGCGAGATCGCCAGTGTCGAGGACCTCAACAAGCCTGAAGTGCGGGAAAAACTCGGTGGCAAGATCCTCACATCGGAAGTGGGCAACGGTCAGTACAAGCTGACGGAAAAGGCCATCAAGGAATACAAGCTCGACGGCTACAAGATGGTGGCTTCGTCGGAGTCCGGGATGCTGAGCGAGCTGGATCGCAACATCAAGCGCGACAAATGGTCGTTGGTCAACGCCTGGAGTCCGCACTGGATGTTCGCCAAATGGCCGCTGCGCTACCTCGATGATCCGAAGCAGATCTTCGGTGGTGCCGAGCAGATCCACGCCGTCGCACGCAAAGGATTCAGCGCGGAGCACCCTGACGTGGCGCGCTTCTTCGCCAACTTCAAGATCCCCAAGGCTGACCTCGAGAAGTTGATGGCGGATGCCCGTGACAGCACGGCGGACAAAGTGGTTGCGGAATATTACGCAACCAACAAGCCGCGTTTCGAAGCGATGTTTGGCAGCCAGACGGCTTCTGCGACGCCAGCCCAGTAATCGTCGTTGCTATCCGATAGCTGTTGCAGTCCGGTGCCCTTGGTCGAGAGCCGAGGGCACTGTCTGCTGTGTCCTGTCGCAGGTGTAGCAGGGCAGGGGGTTGTTCCATTCAGAGGCTGAGCGATGACCGTGACAACGCTGGGTATCAAGTTGGATGAGGAGACACGCGCCAGGTTGAAGTCGGCATCGGCCAGGTTGGACCGGACCTCGCACTGGTTCATGAAAAAGGCGATTTTGAACTTCATTGAACAAGTCGAAGCCGGGGCCGGCGTTGAAGCACTCGTAGCCGCCGAAGCGCTGGAACGGGATCGGTTGCGCCATAGCATTGCGAGGCGCCGCACAGAGAGCAGCCTGCTTGAAGATACCGTCCCAGGTGCGCGCGGTGCATGATCATGACACCCCCCGCCCTCGGTTAGGGATCGCCCTGTGCCTTCTGTCCATGCTGATTTTCGCAGCCCAGGATGGCGTCACCAAAGTACTGGTCAAAGACCTCCCGATCGCACAACTGGTCATGGTGCGCTATTGGGTGTTCCTGGCTTTTGCTGTCGGTTACAGCGTCTATCAGGGCAGCCTGCGGACTGCGTATCGAAGCCACCATCCTTGCCAGCAGGTCATTCGTGCGCTCATCGGGGTCGGTGAAAGCGCACTGTTTGGACTGGGGCTGCGCTATCTGGGGCTGGCGGAAATGCATGCGCTGTATGCGGTGTTCCCCTTGATGACGTTGGCATTGGCAGGGGCGTTCCTGGGCGAGTTCATTGGTGTGCGTCGATGGATTGCCGCCGCCATTGGCTTCACGGGGACGCTGGTTATCCTTCGTCCAGGCTCCGGCGTCTTCGAACTGGCAGCGCTGATTCCGTTGTTGTCTGCGTTGGGTTTCGCGATTTTCAGTGTGCTGACCCGACGTATCAGCCGGCAGGACTCGTTCGCCACGAATATGCTTCACATGGGTTTTTTCGGCGCGGTAGCGATCACCATGTTGGGCCTTCCAGGCTGGGTATCACCGAGCCCGGCGCAATGGGGCCTGATAGCAGTGCTGTCCATGACCGGCGTGGTGGCCCAGCTGTTATTGCTCCAGGCACTGAAGGTTGCAACGGCGGCCACACTCCAGCCGTTCAACTATTCTCTTCTGGTGTTCGCCACGCTGATCGGCCTGTTGGTCTTCGGCGAGCTACCCGACACTTGGACCGTCGTGGGCGCCTGCATGGTGATTGCCGGCGGGATGTATGCGATCAAGGCAAAAGGGTAGCGAACGGGCAGGCGAGCCGTCCTTGGCTCGAAAGGTCGCTACTGATTCTTGTCCAGCGTCCTTAACGACTGCGGCAAGCCCCACATCAGCAAGGCCCCGGCCAGGATGCAGGTGCCGCCGATGACATACAGCGCTGGCGTGGTGCTGCCGGACATGTCCTTGATGTAGCCCACCATCACCGGGCTGACGATCCCGCCGAACTGCCCCAGTGTGTTGATCAGCGCGATCCCTCCCGCAGCGCCGGCTCCTGCACCTGCGAGCAGCTTGGGAGGAAGCGCCCAGAAGGCCGGGATCGAGGCGATGATGCCGCTGCCGAGCAATGCCAGGGAAATGGTCAGCAGCAGCGTGTGGCTCGCAAAGATGCCCGCGCTGAAGAAACCGATCGCGCCGGCAAGCACTAGGCCGCAGACGAATTTGCGCCGCTCCCCGGTGGCGTCGGACCAGCGCCCGATCACAATCATGCTGATGGCGCCGCAGACATAAGGCACCGCGGTGAGCAGGCCAATGATGGTCGGGCTTTCGGTGCCGGCGCTGCGAATGAGTTGCGGCGCCCAGAAATTGAGCCCGTACGAGGCGACCTGGATGAGGAAGTAGATCAGGCCCAGCATCAGGAAGCCCGGCAATTTCAGCGCCGTCATCAATGAGCCGCCATGCTTGTGGGGTTCCTGGCTGGCGATACGACTGGCCAGGTAGGTTTTCTCGTCATCGGTCAGCCATTTGGCGTCCGTGACGCGGTCCTTGAGGGTGAACAGCACGACTAGGCCCAGGCCCACGCAGGGAATGCCACCCAGCAGGAACAACCAGTGCCAGCCGCGCATCTGCAGGACGCCGTCCATATGACCCAGGACGAGACCGGAGACCGGTGCGCCGATCAGCCCGGCAAACGCAGACGCCAGGAACAGGGTGGAGGTGATGCGCCCGCGGTAGTTTTGTGGAAACCACAGGGTGAGGTAGTACAGCACACCGGGGGCGAAGCCTGCTTCCATGGCTCCGATGATGAAGCGCAGCACGTAGAACTGCCACTCGGCGGTGACGAATACCATCAGCGCCGTCGCGATACCCCAGGACATCATGATGCGAGCGATCCAGCGACGGGCGCCGACCTTGTAGAGCATCATGTTGCTCGGTACTTCGAACAGGACGTAGCCGACCACGAACAGTCCGGCGCCCAGGCCGTAGGCGGTATCACTCAGGCTCAAGTCGGCTTGCAGTTGGAACTTGGCGAAGCTGATGTTGATGCGGTCGAAGAACGCGAACAGATAGCAGACCATGATCAAGGGCATCAGGCGCCATGCCACTTTGGCGATCAAGGCTTTTTCATCGTTGGCCACGGTGGCGACGCCGTCGCCCTGTGAGGTTACGGATACGGACATGAGTTTTTTCTCCAGGCGAGTTTCCCTAGGGGAACTCTTTTGTTTTTGTTGTCTGGCTGGCGACCCGAGTCGCCTCGTTGTGTGTCAATCGATGCCAGGAGGCAGCGGATGAAGGTCACGATTTCGTCCCGCCTTGGCCACTTGTCCTGGCATCTCGTGCCCGAGAAGCGAGGGCAGGGTGCGGGACAGTTTCAGCAAGTGGGGCAGGTCGATTCCGGTGTCGATGCCGATTTCTTCGCAGAGATTCACCAGGTCTTCGGTGCAGATATTTCCTGAGGCGCCCGGGGCGAAAGGACAGCCTCCCAGTCCACCGAGCGAGGCGTCGAAACGCCGGGCCCCGGCCTCGTAGGCTGCCAGCACGTTGCACAGGCCCAGGCCTCGGGTGTTGTGGAAGTGCAACGTCAAGGCACTGGCGGGAAGTCGTTCCAGCACCCGACGCACCAGTCGGTAGACCTGGCGTGGGTTGGCCATGCCGGTGGTATCGGCCAAGGTCACACCCTGCATGCCGAACGTTTGGTAGGCATCGACCAGGCGCATCACCACGTCTTCATCGACCGGCCCTTCGAACGGGCAGCCAAAGGTCGTCGCTACCGAGCCGTTGAGGCTGACGCCGCTGTTACTCACCAGCGAAACCACGTCGGCGAAGGCGGCCAGGGACTGCTCGCGGGTCATGCGCATGTTGGCCAGGTTGTGGCTCTGGCTCGCTGACAACACCAGGTTCAGTTCGTCGGCCTCGGCATGGAGCGCCCGTTGTGCGCCCTTGAGGTTGGGGATCAGCGCGACATAAATGACCCCGGGGCGTCGCGCGATGCCCTGGAACACTTGCTCGCCATCGCGCAGCGCGGGAATGGCCTTGGGCGACACAAAGGATCCTGCTTCAATTCGCGTGAAGCCGGCCAGGGACAGCTGATCGATAAGTTGGACCTTGTCCGCCGTTTCGACCCAGGTCGGCTCGATCTGTAGGCCATCCCGGGGCGAGACTTCCTGGACGATAAGGCGTTGCGAGTAGTCGGTGATCATTGCACGACCCCCTCATTCTTCAGGCGTTGGATGGCGCTTTCGTCCAGGCCCAATTCGCCCAGTACCGCTTGGGTATGCTGGCCGAGGCTCGGCCCTTGCCAATTGACGGTGCCCGGTGTGGCCGACAGCTTGGGGACAATCCCGGGCATCTTTACGGCGGCGCCGCCCGGAAGCTGCGCATCCAGGATCATGTCGCGCGCCTGGTAGTGCGGGTCGCTGACGATGTCCTCCACGGAGTAGATTCGCCCCGCCGGCACCTCGGCTTTTTCCAGCGTGTCGAGGACCGCATCGATTGGCAGCCTGATGCTCCACTCGCTGATAGCGCGATCGAGCTGTTCGCATTCCGCGACCCGTCCGTCGTTATGGGCGAATGCCGGATTTTCACCCAGGTCGGGTCGCCCAATGGCGATCATCAGGCGCTTGAAGATGGGGTCGCTGTTGCCGGCGATGACGACGTAGCCACCGTCCGCCGTCGGGTAGGTATTGGACGGCGCGATGCCCGGCAAGGCGCCGCCGCTGCGTTCGCGGACATGGCCGAGCATGGCGTATTCCGGCACGAGGCTTTCCATCACGTTGAACACGCTTTCGACGAGGGAAACGTCGACGACCTGGCCGTCGCCCTGGCCGGTCTTGACCCGCAACAACGACATCAGCGCGCCCATGACCGCATGCATCGAGGCCAGCGAATCGCCAAGGCTGACGCCCATGCGCGCGGGCGGCGATTGCGGGTCGCCGGTGGTGTAGCGAACCCCGCCCATGGCCTCGCCAATCGCACCGAATCCCGGGCGGTCGCGGTAAGGGCCGGTCTGCCCATAACCGGAGATCCGCACGAGGGTCAGCTTGGGATTGAGCGCATGCAGCACGTCCCAACCCAGCCCGAGTTTTTCCAATGCACCAGGGCGAAGATTCTCGATCAGCACATCGGCGCTTTCGGCCAGTTGCTTGACGATCGCGATGCCTTCGGCGGATTTGAGATTGAGTGCCAGGGATTTTTTGTTGCGTGACTGCAGGTACCACCAGAGCGAGGTGCCTTCATGCAGCTTTCGCCACTTGCGAAGTGGGTCGCCTTGGCCAAGGCTTTCGATCTTGATCACCTCGGCACCAAATTCAGCCATCAAGCGCGCGGCAAAAGGGGCGGCGATGAGTGTCCCGATCTCGATGACGCGGATTCCGCTAAGAGCAGTCATGGTGCAGCCTCGTGTTTCTTGGAATTTGTGCCAAGACTAGAGGCTGACCCGAGGCGGATTCCAACCTTGTGTTGGAAAGGGGCGTTCGCGTTTCGCGAACGCGGCGTTGGATCATTCGCTGAGCTGAAGGTGGTCGAACAACAACCGGCTCACGGGGGACAGGGCATCGCGGTCGCGCACCACCAGCAACAGCGTTCGATGGGACCAGTCATCGGTGAGCGGCACGACCGTCAATCCAAGGCCTTGCCCAAACAATTCGTAGGCTTTGTATGGCAGGACGCCGATGCCCATGTTCGCCTGCACCATCCGACACACCGCGTCGAACCCCGGCACATGGATGCGCACGCGCAAGGATTCGCCGAGGGCGTTGGCGGCGGCGTGGACGCGGCTGTTGATCGAGCTCGCGGCGTGCAGGCCGATATGGTCGTAGGGCAAGGTTTCCGAAAAGGCCACCTGGGCCCGGTTGGCCAATGGATGGTCAGGGCGCATGACCACGGCCAGGCGGTCGTGGCGGTAAGGCACGCTGAACAGGTCCTTGGTGTCACTGTCCATCGTGCAGATGCCCAGGTCGGCCACACCGTCGATGATCCCTTCGACCACACCGGTGCTGGGGCGCTCCTCCAGATCGACCTTCACCCGCAGGTGGGTGGACACGAAGCTGTGCAGGTCTTCAGGCAGGAATTGGATGATGGCCGAGAGATTGGCAAGCATGCGCACGTAGCCCCTGAGCCCTTGCAGATGCTCACCGACTTCGATGCCGACTTTTTCCACCTCGGCCAGCATGCGTCGCGCGTGGTGCAGCAGTGTTTCGCCGGCGGCGGTCAGGGACATGCCTTTTGCGGTACGGGAAAACAGCGCGACGCCCAGCACTTCCTCAAGCTCCATCAAGCGCTTGCTGGCCGCCGACACCGCGATAGCTTCCCTCGATGCCGCGCGGGTCAAGGTGCCTTCTTCATGGACGGCGACGAACAACTGAAGCGTGATGAGGTCCAGGCGTCTGATCAGTTGCTTGTGGAGCATGGAGCCTGTCCTGTTGGTTGAGCGCTGACTCTGGCACCTTGTGGGGGAGTGAGCAAGTTCGTTCCGACACAGGATATTCAGCAGGCAAAAAACACAGGGAACCGCAAGGCTTTTGTGGGAGCGGGCTTGCTCGCGAAGAGGCCGGCACAGTCTATATGCTTCGTCGACTGTGACACTGTCTTCGCGAGCAGGCTCGCTCCCACATTGGATCTTCAGTGGACCTAAGCCCGGTTTAGAACTTGAAGCGCCCCACCAAGCCCTTGAGCTGCCCGGAAATATCCGTCAGACGGGTCGAACCGGTCTGTGCGGTGTGGGCGAATTCCTCGACCAGTTGCGCATCGGAATGAATCTGCGCGATGTGCCGGTTGATGTCTTCGGCCACTTGGTGCTGTTGCTCTGCAGCGGTGGCGATTTGGGTGTTCTGGTCGCGAATCGAGTCCACCGACGTGCGGATCTTGTCGAAGCTGTCGCGGGCCTGCTGGATGCGCTCGACGCTGGTGTGCGACACCTGCAGGCTGTTCTGCATCTGGTGTGTCACTTCCTGGGTGCGCCGGGCGAGGTTGCCGAGCAGGCTGTCGATCTCGCCGGTGGAGTCGGCGGTACGCCGCGCCAAGGCGCGTACCTCGTCGGCCACCACGGCGAAGCCGCGGCCCTGGTCACCGGCACGGGCGGCTTCGATGGCCGCGTTGAGGGCGAGCAGGTTGGTCTGCTCGGCAATCGAGCGAATGGTGTCCAGGATCGTGTTGATGTTCTTGCTGTCCTGCTCCAGCGCCTGCATGGTCTGGGTCGACTGCTGCAGTTCTTCACTCAGCTTCAACACGCTGCCGGTGGCTTCGCCGATGTGGTGCTGGCCGTCGTGAACGTCGCGATAACCCGTATCCGCGCTGACGGCGGCCTGACTGCAGGAGCGGGCGACTTCGTTGGCGGTGGCGACCATTTCGTTGAACGCGGTACTCACCAGTTCCACGGCCTGGCGCTGGCGCCCGGCGGCTTCGTTCATGTTCTGGGCCACATCGCTGGTATCGGCGGCGGCATTCTGCAGGTCGGAGGAGGCGCTGCCGATGCGTTGTACCAATTGCGCGATCATGCCCAGGAACTGGTTGAACCAGCTCGCCAGGGTGGCGGTTTCGTCCTTGCCTTGCACGGCCAGCTGACGGGTGAGGTCGCCTTCGCCTTCGGCGATTTCCTGCAGGCCGTTGGCAACGCCACGAATCGGCCGGACGATGACGCTGGCGAAGCTGGCGCCGACAATGGCGAAGACCACGGCCAGGGCGGCGGCAATGACGGCGATCAGCCAGGTCATGCTCGAGGCACCGGCCATCACTTCGTCGCGCTTGATCAGGCCAATGAAGCGCCAGCCCAGGCTCTTGGAGGTGACGATGTTGGCCATGTACGGCACGCCATCGATCTCGATCTGGGTGGCGCCATCGCTGCTCTTGGCCAGTGCGGCATAGTTCGGGCCGAGATCGGCCAGCGGCTTGAAGTTGTGCTTGGCATCGGCGGGGTCCACCAGGACGTTGCCGCTGGCTTCCACCAGCATCAGGTAGCCGCTGTCGCCGAGCTTGATGTTCTTGACCAGCTCAGTCAGTTGCTTGAGCGACACGTCCAGGCCCACCACGCCCACCAGCTTGCCGGCGGCATCGGTGACGGTGTGCACGATGCCGATCAACGACACGTCGTCCGGCGCCCAGTAGTAGGCGTCGGTCTTCACGGTGGTGCCCGGCGCGGCGATGGCGGCCTTGTACCAAGGGCGCACGCGCGGATCGTAGTTGGAAATCTTCGGATCATCCGGCCAACTGGCGTAGCCGCCGTCCGCCAGGCCCAGGGAAAGGTAGGCGGTGGTCGGGTGGCTCTTGGCGAACTGATCGAAAATCGCCAGGAGTTGTTTGTTGTTCTCGGTCAGCGGAATCTGCGCAGCGTCAGCGCTGGAATAGTTCTTGAGGTCCTTGGCTGCGACGATCCGCGGGTCCTTGGCGAAGAATTCGACGTTTTGCATGATGCCGTCGAAGAACTGCTTCATGCCGTTGTCGATCTGACGGATCTCGCGACCGCTGCTGTCCAGGAAGTTGGCTTGTGCCGCATCGCGCAGGTTCAATACCACGAGCACCGCCACCAGGATCACCGGCACGCAGGCAATGGCCGCGAACGCCCATGTCAGCTTCTGTTTGATATTCATGACTTCTCCCGCAGGTATTTATCGGTGTTGGAACGGCGGAAACATTAGCGGTGAGCGTTGCGAACTCTGGAAGGGAAAGCGCCCATGCCTACCCATAGGCTATCGACCAAGGTCGTATTCCCTTGAGGTAGCCATTTGTCGGAGGTCGTTATCGCTGACAGTGATGTCGCGCAGACGATGGTCGCTTGGGTGGTTAATCGGGAAGATGGCAGGGTTCGGGCCGTGTGCCCGGCTCCGGTCAAGATCGCCTTCCTATCTCCCGAGGCCCCATGCCAAGCGCATTCGAAAGCGTACTCAAGAACAAGAACATGGCCTATCGGCCCCAGGGCGCTGCGTCGCCCGGCCAGACGCCGGTCCGTGTCGCGTTTGTATTGATGGACAATTTTTCGATGATGTCCTTTACCGGCGCGGTGGACGCGCTGGTCACCGCGAACCTGATGAGCGACATGCCGCTTTATGAAGTGCTGACGGTCGGCGCGTCGGGCGGGCAGGTGACGAGTGACCTGGGCATCGTCATTTCGGCCGATGTCGAGCTGGCGCAACTGCCGGACAACCTGGACGTGCTGATTGTCGCCGGCGGCTTTCGCGTCAAGCTGCAAGGCTCGCCGTTGCTGCGGCGCAAACTGCGCGCCAACGCAACCTCTGGCGCCTTGTTGGGCGGGTTGTGGAACGGCGTGTTCTTTGTCGCTGACGCAAACCTGCTCGACGGCTTCGAATGCGCGGTCCATCCGGAAAGTCGCGCGACCATGGCCGAGATGTTCCCCCTTGTGAAGGTCTCCAGCCGCGCTTATGTGGTGGATCGCGAGCGCGTCAGTTGCGCGGGCGCCAACAGTTCGTTGCGCATGATGCTGCAGTTGATTCGCCGCACGGGTGGGGAAGCGCTGGTGGGGGCGATCGAGGAGATCCTGCGCTGCGACGAGTCGGGCGACGACGCCAGCGACCTGCCGCCGATCTTCGTCGAGACCGATCCGACGCTGCCGCAAAGTCTCAAGCTGGCACTGGAACTGATGTGGCAGAACGTCGAGGAGCCGTTGACGATCGATGAGCTGGCGGCGTGCGTCAAGGTGTCCAAGCGTCAACTGGAGCGGCGGTTCTGTCGGTTTCTCGGTGCGACCCCGACGCGGTATTACCTGGAACTGCGCCTGACCCGTGCACGCCAGCTCATCCAGCAGACCAATCGATCAGTCACGGAAATCGCCGTGGCCACGGGCTTTGTCAGCTCCCCGCATTTCCAGCGACGTTTCCGGGATTTTTTTGGTGTTCCGCCCGGCAGCTACCGTTCGGCCTTCGGGCGAAAACACGTATCGCAATGAGCCCTATCAGGCCGTGCGCATCCGCTGGACGACGTACAGGACGATGCAGCCCGTGGCACACAGCCAGACGATGGAGCCAAAAGCGGCGGCTATGAGGGAAAAGTCGGAATCCAGTTCGATCATCCCCGGGACGGCGTAGACGAACCAAAGCAGTGAGATCAAAACGTAGCCCAGCGACGACATCAGCAGTTCGAATATCTTTCTAGCGTGCATCAGGATTCCCCGCCCGCCGATCAAGGCGGGTGTTCAAGCGATCGGTCAGGTTGGCTTTTTTTCTGTCTGGGCAGAAATAAAAGAAGTCTTCGAGCAGCGAGTGGCGAGCCGCAAGGCCTTGCTTATCAACTGCGGGACATCCAATGTCCGAGAGCTTCAGGAACTCGTTCTGCAATTGCCTTCGCGGCTACGAATGGTAGCGCTGAAGGCAAGCGATTAGATTCAGCTCTTGTCGTCCAATAAATCTTCGGTCGGCAATTTTTCTGTCTGCGAGGCGGTCAAGGTCGTGCCCTTGCACAGCACCTTTCCCACTTCGTCGGCGATCGAACCGTCTATGATCCGGCCTTGCATCTGGTCGAACTCGGCTTTTTCAACACCTTCGACGCTGTTGTACATGCCCATGTGACGGACATTGCGGTTGGCGCAATCAAGTTCGAGCCTGGTGTAATTGGTGAAATAGGCACCGGTTCTTCTAACGGTTGCCTGCACAGCCGAACCCGTTTCGACGAACGAGACGATGGCGTACTCGGCATTCGAATCATCGTAGTTGTACTGGATCTGCTGTACGTCTGCTGTCGCTGGGCAAGCCGCGAGGACAGCGACCAGAGAAATAACCCTTTTCATTCTTTTCTTCCGTGAAAGGACCTACGACAGAGGGTGGTGGCCAAGTGAAATCATTTTGCTTGGCTTGTCGGAGCGAGTCAACATTGCAATATGATGGCAATGCTGACCGCTGGTCGGACTCCGACGAATTTGCGGAACTTTAAGCTTTTGTGTCAGACACCGCAATGCGAGGAATGTAGTCGAACAAAAAGGCAATGACAATCGCGCCAGCGGAAATCAGGAAGAGCAACGCATGGTGCCCTCCACTGGCGTTGAACAGCGCGGAATAGGCGAAACCGGCCACCGCCTGGAACGTGGCGAATGACACCGTTGCACGGCTCCAGGCCACCTGTTGGCGGTGATGGTTTGGCACCAGTTCATGCACCCGCGCCAGGGCCAGCGGCACGATACCCGGCGGAAACGAACCGATCAGCACCGCCAGCAACGCCAGCGCCAGGAATGTCTGCGAGATTGCCAGTAAACCCAGGGCAACGGCCTGCACGACGAGCACCAGGCGAATGCTTCGGCGCGCGCCCAGATGATCCGCGAGAAAGCCATAGCTCACGGGCCCGATAATCGCGCCGACGCCGTACATCACCCACACCAGCGCACCGACATGAGCACCGGCCTTGAGGCCGCGGGTCACGTAATCCACCAGGAACACCATCGCTGGCACCAACCCGGCCGCCATGAAAGCGTATTGGGCGAATAACAGATAGACGGCTCGGGGCGTGGTGTCCTCCGGGGTGCTGTGTTTCGCGGCGGCCACGTGGGGCAGATCCTGCGGCCAACCGAACCAGCTCAGCCCGGTCAGCACCAGCGACAGCACGCCGAGCCCCAGCCAGGTGGCCTCAAGGCCCAGGCTCAACAAGGGCGGCACGATCGTCCCGGAGCCCGCGATACCCAGCCCGATCCCGAGGAAAATCGCGCCGCTGGCCAACCCTCTGCGCGCGGCGGGCACATGGGGCAGCACGGTCGCCGCCACCAGCACCATGATCGCGCCACCGGCGATCCCCGACAGCAGCCGCCAGGCGAAATACCACGTCACCGACAGTGGAAAGGCGCAGGCGAAAAACGCAGCGGTCACTGCCAGCATCATCAACCGCAGGGCATTTTTATGGGTCAGCCGCCGAGCCATGGGCCGACCGAGCAGGGCGCCGATCAGGTAGCCCACGAGGTTGGCCGCGCCGAGGTAGACCACGTCGCCTGCGCTGAACCAATGCGCCTCGATCAGCGAAGGAATCAAGGGGGTATAGGCGAATCGCGCCAAGCCGATACCGACGAGGCTGGCGCAAAGACCGGCGAATATTGGCAGCCAGATGCCGCTTGGAGGTGAATCGAGCGCTGCGGATGATGTACGCATGATGGCGATCCCGTGAGAGGTTTATGGCGCCCAGCATATCGGCTATCGTTGTTGCGTTTATGCAGCGATTACGCGGCACAGCGATGCAGTTATGCATCACCGGAGGACGGATGAATTGGGATGACGCACGGGTGTTCCTGGCGGTCTGTCGAGAGTCGACCTTGCGTGGCGCCGCACGGGTATTGGGGGTGGACCAGGCCACTGTCGGACGGCGTATCGTGGCGCTGGAGAAATCCCTGAGCGCGGCGCTGTTCCTGCGTACCTCCGACGGTTATGCCTTGACGGCAATGGGCGAAGCCGCGCTCAAGTCCGTGGAAAAAATGGAGCAATCGGCGCTGGAGCTGGAGCGACGGATCCAGGGCCTGGACGATCGCTTGATCGGCAACGTGCGCGTGGCCACGACCGATTCGCTGGCGATCGATTTCCTGATCCCGGCCATTGCCCGCCTGCATCAACGGCACCCCGATGTGCGCGTGCAACTGGACGCCTCCACGCAGATCATCAGCCTGGTCAAGCGCGAAGCGGACATCGCCGTGCGCAACACCCGACCAGACAATCCCGACCTGATCGCCCGGCGGATCGCCCGCTGGCCGGTGGGACTTTTTGCTTCGCGGGATTATGTCGATGCCCATGGAGAGCCGACGCCTGGCAGCGCATTCGAGGGCCATGACTTGGTGGTCTACCAACCGTACTTGCAGGGCCAGAAGGATTTCACCCTGGTCGCCGAGCCGGTCAGTCGGGGGCGGATCGTTGCCAGCCTGAGTTCAAGCCTGCTGGTGCGCCGGTCGATTGCGGCGGGTATCGGTGTCGGGGAAATCCCGGTGTACATGGGCGAGCGCGATGGCTTGGTGCGCCTGTGGCCGGAACGCACGCGACCGCTGCCGTACGAGGTCTGGTTGGTGACGCACGCGGACCTACGCCACACGGCGCGGGTGCGGGCGGTGATCGATGAGATCGTCGGGGCGTTTGCCCAGGAAAACGAATAACAGCGGATAAGAGAAATGTGGGAGCGGGCTTGCTCGCGAAGACGTCAGTCCAGTCAACCTCAATGTTGACTGACCCTCCGCTTTCGCGAGCAAGCCCGCTCCCACAGGTTGCACAAGGCACCGGTCTCATGGCATCTGCGGCAGTTCCTGTGGCCGCAGGTCAAACACCAGTACCTCGGCATCCTGGCCATTGCCCAATGTCAGCGCCTGTTCCTGGCGCACCCGCACGCCATCGCCTTCCTGCAACCGCACGCCATTGAGTTCGACACTGCCCCGGGCCACGTGGACATAGGCGTAGCGATCGGCGGCCAACGTCAGCGTGGCGCTTTCCTGGCCGTCGAACAGTCCGGCATACACCCGTGCGTCCTGGCGAACGTGAAGCGATCCCTCGGCGCCGTCCGGAGAAATGATCAGTTGCAGGCGACCGCGTTTCTGTTCGGGGCTGAAGTGCTCCTGCTGGTAGCGCGGCGTGGCGCCGACCACGTTGGGCACGATCCAGATTTGCAGGAAGTGCACCGGCTCGTCGGCACTGTGGTTGAACTCACTGTGGGCCACGCCACTGCCGGCGCTCATCAACTGCACGTCGCCCGGGCGAATGACCGATCCGGTGCCCAAGGTGTCCTTGTGTTCCAGCGCGCCTTCGAGCACATAGGAAAAGATCTCCATGTCCCGGTGCGGGTGCTGGCCAAAACCTTTGGCGGCGGCAACCCGGTCATCGTTGATGACCAGCAGGTCGGAAAAACCTTGTTGGTTGAGGTCGCGGTAGCTGGCAAAGGAAAAGGTGTGGAAAGAGGTCAGCCAGCCGTGACGGGCAATACCGCGATCAGACGCTTTGCGAAGGGTCAGCATGAGAATTCTCCTGGTTCAGTGGGCGGTGGCCGTGGCCGTTCGCCGGGTTCAGAAGAAGATTAATGGTAATCGGCCTGTTCAATAAGCGGCTCAATGGCGAAATACTGTCCGTTCTGAGTGGACAATCTCGCAGCGGGCGCTTGGCTTCGTCATAATGCCAGCCGATGATTGCAAATCCTGTGGGAGCGAGCCTGCTCGCGAAGAGGCCGGCACTAGCTGAATCGATGTCGCCCGACAAAATGCCTTCGCGAGCAGGCTCGCTCCCACAAGGTTCGCGTTCTTTCAATTGGCAGCATGTTCTTCTCGATCTTGGCGTCTCTCCCATGAAAACCGTTGCAATGGTGCTGTTCCCTGATTTCCTGCTGCTCGACATGGCCGGGCCGCTCGAAGTGTTTTCCATCGCCAATCGTTTTCTTGCAACCGATCAGCACTATCAGCTGCTGACCCTGGGCACCGAGCGGGGCCCATTGCGGGCGTCCAACGGGGTGACGGTCCAGGCCGATTTCCACATCGACCAGGCGTGGGCCGCCTATGACGTCTTGCTCGTGCCGGGCGGTCCTGGTGCCTATAACGATCGCCATCCTGGCTTGCATGCCTGGCTGCGGGCGTCGGCGCAACGGGCCACGCGCTACGGCTCTATCTGCACCGGTGCCTTCGTGCTGGGCGAGGCGGGGTTGCTCGACGAACACCGCGTCACCACCCATTGGCATTACACCGAGCGCCTGATCCAGCGTTTCCCCAAGGCGCTGGTCGAGACCGACAAGATCTATTTGCAGGATCGGCGCCTGATCACCTCCGGCGGTGTCACGGCCGGTATCGACATGGCGTTGTCTATCGTCGCCCAGGATCATGGACGGAAGGTCGCGCTGGATATCGCCAAGGTGCTTCTGGTGGTGATGAAACGCCAAGGCGGGCAGGCGCAGTTCAGTCCGCTGGTGGCGGCGGTGGCGACCCAGGAGTCGGCGGTCACCCGCGTGCAGCATTACGTGATGGAGCATCTGGAAGAGCCGTTCACCATCGAACGCATGGCGGCGTTGGCGGCCATGAGTTCCAGGCACTTCGCCCGGCTCTTCGTCCGGGAAGTGAAGATGACCCCCATGGAATTCCTCCAGGGCGCGCGCATCGACCGGGCGCGACAGTTGCTGGAGTCCACCGACTTGCCCCTCAAGACCGTGGCCTTTCGCAGCGGGTTCGGCAGCGTCCGCCACATGCGCTTGCTGTTCAGCGAAAAGCTCGGCCTGACCCCAGTCCAGTACCGTCAACAGTTCAGTTGAGCCGTCGGTGTCCGTCCAGGGCACCGTGATGTCCGTGATGCGTCCTGTGCCAGCATTGTTCTCTGGCGGGTGGCTGCCAAGATAAGGGCGAACCCTCTGGAAAGGATGCGCAAAGAGCCAGGGCAGACGCTTGCGATGATTCGCAACGCCAAGCCCGGACCGGTTATCTGGCGCAGGATCGCTCAATGAACAGCTTCGTCAAACCTGGCACCGAACAGACGGTGGGCTTCGGTCCGTTTGTCTTTCACCGACAGCAGCGACTGGTCACCCGCGACGGCCAACCCCTGGCGTTGGGCGGTCGCGCCCTGGATATTCTGCAACTGCTGGTGGCGCACGCCGGCAGCTTCGTCAGCAAACAAACGCTCATCGCTCACGTCTGGCCTGACAGCGTGGTGGAGGAGATCAACCTGCGGGTGCATATCGCGGCGCTGCGGCGAACGTTCGGCGACGGACGGGATGGCAAACGCTACATCCTCAATCACCCCCACCAGGGCTACTGCTTTGCCGCGCCGCTGGTTGTCGAGCCGAGTGCCGACGGGCCCGATGCCGAACAGGGCGAGCGGCACAATCTACCCGCGCGCCTGAGCCCGGTGATCGGACGCGACAAAGTGCTGGGGCGGTTGCTTGTCGAAGTCCCGCGCCAGCCCCTGACCACCGTCACCGGCTCGGGCGGCGTCGGCAAGACCACTGTGGTCCTGCGGGCAGCAGAGCTGCTGCTGGAGCATTTCGACCAAGGCGCCTGGTTCATTGACTTGTCCGACATCAACGACCCGAGCCTGATTGCGCCGCGGATCTGCCATGCCCTCGGTTTGGAAGACGGACCGTTGGAGCAGCGACTGCAATCCTGCCGGGTGTTGCTGGTGCTCGACGGTGTTGAACACTTGCTCGGGGCCTGTCGGGAATTGGCCCTGATGCTGGGTGCGTCGGCCCCCGGTGTGTCGCTGTTGTTCAGCAGCCGTGAAATCCTCGATCTGGCGCAAGAAAATGTCCTGCAACTGCCCGGCCTGACGGTGGCGTCGCCCCGCGACCCGGATCACCAGGTGCTGGCGTGCCCGGCGGTGCAGTTGCTGATGGATCGCGTCGGCGCCCGACAGCAAGGCTTTACGCCGGGGCAGCGTGACCTGGCACTGCTCGCGCAGATTTGCCGGCGCCTGGATGGCGTACCGCTGGCGTTGGAATTGGCGGCGGCCCAAGTCGATGTCCTGGGGGTTGCTGGCGTTCTGGAACAATTGGACGGCGGTCTGTCGGTGCTCAGCCACGGGCGTCGCACGGCCGTGGCGCGTCACGGCAGCCTGGAGGCAGCGCTGGACTGGAGCTTCGAGCGCTTGAGTCGCGATGAACAAACGGTGTTCCAGAGACTGGCGGTGTTTGAACAGGCGTTTTCCCTGAAAGCCGCGATGGCCGTCATCAGTTGCACTGACCTGGGTATGGAGCGGTTGCCCTGGCTGCTGTCACGGCTGGTCAGGCAATCGCTGGTGATGGTCGAACAACGGGCCGAAGGGACTCGGTTCTATCTGCTGAACACCACCCGTGCCTATGCCCTGGAAAAATTGCGGCGTAATGGCCAGTGGCATTTGCTGCGGCGCCGCTACGTGCTCCAGAACGCGTGGCAGCTGCGCCATTCACGACCCGAGCCGACGAGCCAGCGCCTGGAGCAGCACGCCGGCTTCCGTTAGATCGGGGGTGTCGAACCCTTCCGTAAAACCTCGATACACCGGCCCGAGCAGGTCGTGCGCGGCCTCGTCCTGACCTTGCCGCTGCCGCAGGCGGGCCAGGGAGATGGCACCGCGCAGCTCCCAGGCGCGCGCGCCTTGGCGTCGTGCCACGGCCAGCGCGGCCAGCAAATGCGCTTCGGCACCCGCACCGCCCTGTGCCAGCAAGGCTTCGGCGGCGGCACGCAGGATCTCCGCCGAGCACCAGCCCGCCGCGCCACTGTGGGCACGTTCGATCTGGGTCGGGCTGACGGTATCCGGCCGGACAGTCACGACCATGTCCTGGATAAGACTGGTAGGGGACGGGCACGCCTCGAGGGGCCCGCCGTCGAACGCGCGCTCGAAGTGGCAGGCCCAGTCATGGAACAGCATCACCGAGTGTTTCCGGGCCTGGTGTTTCAGCATATCGAGCCGTTCCCGGGCGGTGGAGTAATCCCCGGTGTACTGGGCGATCACGCAACCACTCACCGCCAGGGTGTAGCAGATCGACAGGCCGTGGTTGATTTGCAGGGCAATCTGCAGGGCGAGGTTGGCGGTGCGCCGGGCTTTCTCGGGGAAGCCCTGGAGCCAGAGGATCCGCGCCAGGATCGTCAGCGCCGCCACGCTCTGTTCGTATTGCACGCCGAAACCGTGAGTGAAGCGGCTCAAGTGACCGTTCTGAGCCAGGCGCTGGATGACCTGCTCGGCATCGTGCCGCGCCGCGCCCTGGTCACCGATGAAATGCAACGCCAGCACCCGCAGGCGTTGGGTGCTCAACGACATGACCGGGTCGCCCGGCAGCCCCAGCCGGTCGAAGTCCTCGCACTGTTCGAGCGCCTGCTGATAGCGGCCGCAACTGAGGTTGACCGTCATGTGCCCGGACAGGGCCCGCAGCTCACCGGCCAGGTCTTGATACTGTTGGGCGAGGCGCCGAGCCGTGACAAACGCCGCGACAGTGGCGGGCGTGCCGCCCTCGGTGTGGTAGTTGAGACTGGCGTGGGCCAGCTCCAGGGCGAGGGTCAGCCTCGGGCATGGCGAGGCGCTGCCGTGCAGCAGTTCCCGGGCCTTGTTGACGTAAAGACCGTGCTCCTTGAGGAGTGACAATTCCTGCCAGAGGGGCAGGGTGCGCGCCGTCAAGCGGATCGCCACGCTGTGGGAACCGTGCGGGCCCAGCCCTCGGTCCAGCGCCGCGCGAATGTCGTCGCGGTAGGTCGCGTAGCGCGCGATCCACAGCCGCGTCGGGGTCTGTTCCCAATCTTTTTCAGCCTGCTCCATGAGGGTCAGGCAGCGCTCGGCGTGGCGCGCCTGGCTGGCGGCGAGTTCGCCTGCCGCGATCAATTTCTCCAAGGCGTAGCTGCGGGTGGTATCCAGCAGGCAATAGCGGACCTCTTCGTCACCGATCTCTACGTTGAGCAGCGATTTGGCGACCAGTTGACTGATCGACACCAGCACCTGTTCGGGCGCCACATGCTGGCCGACGATGACCGCTGCCGCCGACGCCAGGTTGAAGCTGCCCATGAACACCGCCAGCCGTCGCAGGCAAGTCTGCTCGCAGGCGGTGAGCAGCGCGAAGCTCCAATCCAGCGTGGCCCGCAGTGTTTGCTGGCGCGGTGCGCTGGCGTGATTGTCGTGGACGAGCAGGGCGACGCTGTCCTGCAATTGGCGGCGCAGCTCTTCGAGCCCGAAGCGTCCCACCTGTGCGGCCGCCAGCTCGATGGCCAGGGGAATGCCATCCAGCCGCTGGCAGATGTCGATGACCAGCGGGACCTGATGGTCGGTCAGCTCGAAGTCGTCCTGGCTGGCCATCGCCCGCTCGGCAAACAGTTGCAGTGCCGGGTATTCCAGGGCCGGATAGCCTTCGATGGCCATTCCCCGGGGCGGCAGCGCCAGGGACTCGAGGCGCTGCACATGCTCGCCCTCGGCGCGCAAGCCCTCGCGGCTGGTGGCCAGGATGTGCAGGTGAGGAGCGCCGCGCAGCAAGGTCTCGCAGAGCAGGGCGACGGCGTCGATCAAATGCTCGCAGGTGTCGATCACCAGCAGGAAATGGCGATCCTTGAGCGGTCTGAGGATCGTTTCAAGCGGTGCGCCGTCTTGCGGCGACAGCTCCAGCAGGGCGCAGAGGTTCGGCGCGATCATGGCCGGGTCGTTGAGCGAGCCCAAGTCCAGCAGGTAAGTGCCATCGCGATATTGTCCGATCAGCCGCTCGGCGACGCGCAAGGCAACGGTGGTCTTGCCGATGCCGCCACTGCCGACCAGGGTGATGAAGCGTTTTCGCGGCAACTGGGCGACCAGGCTTTCCACCAGGCCCTCGCGTCCGATCACGCGGGTGCGGCGCGGCGGCAGGTTGCCTGCCAGGGAAGGGTGGGGGATACGGGCCAGTTGCTCGGGCGGTTCGCTGGTGACCGGCGCGACAAAGCTGTAGCCACGCTGCGCCACGGTGACGATGTAGCGCTGGCCAGCCTGTCCGTCGCCCAAGGCCTTGCGCAGGGCTGCCACGTGAACCCGCAGGTTGGTGTCTTCCACCACGCTTTTGGGCCAGACACGGGCGATCAATTGCTGCTTGCTCACCACCTGGCCAGCGTGTTCGAGCAGTACCAGCAGAATCTCCACCGCCCGCCGCCCGAGGCGCAACGGCTGCCCGCCCTCCAACACCAGGCGCTGGCGCGGATGGACCCGATAGGGGCCGAAATGCACCGTCTTTTCGACGGGCAGGCTGAGGTATTGGCTCATGGCGTGCTCATGGTTCTGTCCATGGAGATGGGCTGTACCCGACTATATTCCTCAGGTTTTATGTCAAGCGCAACGGCGGGTGGTGTTGCCATGTCCCTGCGCAACGCCAAACCCGTGGCGAGGGAGCTTGCTCCCGCTGGGCCGCGAAGCGGCCCCAAAAACCCTCGTTTCCCAATCAATCCGGCACACCGAGGCGACAATCCCGGGGCCGCTGCGCAGCCCAGCGGGAGCAAGCTCCCTCGCCACAAAAGCACGTCAGTTCCGAAAAAATTAACAACGTTTAACTCACGCAAATATCTCCCCTGGCCGGACCATTGAGCGATCCACCCACCTCAAGGAGTCATGTCATGAGCACGTTCATCACCCGCGACGGCACAGAGATCTACTACAAGGACTGGGGCACTGGCCAACCGGTGGTCTTCAGCCACGGCTGGCCATTGAACTCCGACAGTTGGGAGGCGCAGATGATGTTCCTCGCATCCAACGGCTACCGGGTGATTGCCCACGACCGCCGTGGCCACGGGCGTTCCAGCCAGCCGTGGGATGGCAATGACATGAACACTTACGCCGATGACCTGGCCGAACTGATCGAGCGCCTGGACCTCAAGGACGCGGTGTTGCTCGGTTTCTCCACCGGCGGTGGCGAAGTGGCGCGCTACATCGGTCGTCATGGCGCCGCCCGCGTCGCCAAGCTCGGCCTGATCTCGGCCGTCACCCCGTTGATGCTCAGGACCCCGGCCAACCCTGGCGGCCTGCCCATCGAAGTCTTCGACGGCTTCCGCCAAGCCTCCCTGGCCGACCGTTCTCAGCTATACAAGGACGTGGCCAGCGCGTTTTTCGGTGCCAACCGTCCGGGCGCCAAAGTTTCCCAGGGCATGATCGACTGGTTCTGGATGCAAGGCATGCTTGCCGGCCACAAGAACACTTACGACTGCATCAAGGCGTTCTCGGAGACCGACCTTTCCGAAGACCTGCGCAACATCGACGTGCCGACCCTGGTGGTGCATGGCGATGACGACCAGGTGGTGCCGATCGAAACCGCCGGCATCGCGGCCGCCAAACTGCTCAAGAATTCGCAGCTGCTGGTTTACCCAGGCGCGCCCCACGGCCTGACCGACACCCACAAGGACCAACTGAACGCTGACCTGTTGGCGTTCATCCGAGGCTGATCAGGGCGCAAACCTGTGGGAGCGAGCTTGCTCGCGATGGCGGTGAGTCAGCTTGCATCGATGTTGAATGTGATGACGCCATCGCGAGCAAGCTCGCTCCCACAGGTTCGGTATTGAACAGGAACGACACCCATGAACCGCAACGATTTACGCCGTCTCGACATGAACCTCCTGGTGATCTTCGAGGCATTGATGTTCGAGAAGAACCTGACCCGCGTCGCCGAAAAGCTGTTCATGGGCCAGCCGGCGGTGAGCGCGGCGCTCGGGCGGCTGCGGGATCTGTTCGACGACCCGCTGCTGATCCGCCACGGCCGAGGCATGGAACCCACGCCCCGGGCCCTGGCGATCCTGCAGGAATTGCAGCCGGCGATGGACACGATTTCCAGCGCCGTCAGCCGGGCCAAGGCGTTCGACCCGTCCACCAGTTGCGACGTGTTCCGCGTCGGTCTGTCGGACGATGCCGAGTTCGGCCTGTTTCCGCCACTGCTGAGTCAGCTGCGCGAAGAAGCGCCGGGCATCATCGTCGTGGTGCGCCGGGCCAATTTCCTTCTGATGTCGTCGCTGCTGGCCAGCGGCGAGATCAGCGTCGGCGTCAGCTACACCACCGACCTGCCGGCCAATGCCAAGCGCAAGAAACTGCGGGACATTCCCTGCAAGGTCTTGCGCGGCGACAACCGTCCCGGGCCGTTGACCCTGGACGAGTACTGTTCGCGGCCCCACGCCATGGTCTCGTTTTCGGGCGACCTGAGCGGCAACATCGACCTGGACCTGGCCCGCATCGGCCGGGCGCGCAAGGTCGTGCTGGCGGTACCGCAATTCAGCGGCCTGCGGGCCTTGCTGGCCGGCACCGAGCTGATCGCCACCGTTCCCGACTACGCCGCCTGTGCGCTGGTGGAAGGCTGTGCGCTACGCGCCGAAGACCCGCCGTTCGAAATCAATGCCGCCGAGTTGTCGATGGTCTGGAGCGGCGTGCATGACAACGACCCCGCCGAGCGCTGGCTGCGTTCGCGCATCGCCACCCACATGTCCCAACCGTTGCCTGCAGCCGCGGCCGTCTCGACGGACCCGGCCGGAGCCCACCGATGAATAGCACTGATGAACGCCGCATGCAGGACCTGGGCCTGCTGTTCCTGCGCCTGAGCGGCGCGTTGTTCCTACTGTGGGTGCATGGCTTGCCCAAGTTGCTGAACTACAGCGCCGAACTGACCCGCATCGAAGACCCGTTCCACCTCGGCGCCGCACCCACGCTGATCCTGGCGATTTTCGCCGAGGTGCTGTGTCCGTTGCTGATCATGGCCGGCGTGCTGGTGCGCCTGGCGTGCCTGCCGATCCTGTTCCTGCTGGCCGTGGCGCTGCTGGTGGTGCATCCGCAGTGGAGCCTGGAAGAAGGGCAGTTCGGCTGGTTACTGCTGATCATATTTACCAGCGTATTCATTGCCGGCCCCGGCCGCCTGGCGATGAACACGCGTTTTGATGGAGTGCTTCGCCATGTCTGAATCCCCAACCCTCGAATCCACCGCGAAACCGGCCATGCCCGGTTCCGACGAAATCGTCACGCTGGTGGTCAAGCACCGGATCAAGGCCGGCCAGGACGGCGCCTATGAAGCCTGGTTGCGGCGCATCGTCAGCGTTGCCGGCCAGTGGCCGGGGCACCTGGGCGTGGATGTGGTCCGGGGCAAGCAGGGCGGATTGTCGTTGTTTACCTGCGTGCTGCGTTTCTGTTCCACCGAGGCCATGCAGCGCTGGCTGGACTCGTCCGAGCGCCGCGAATTGGTGAATGAGGCCACGCCGCTGCTGGCCGACGGCGACCAGACTGAAGTCGCCTCCCACAAGGAATTCTGGTTCGCCCCGCTGGCCGATGCCGCTACGCCGCCACCGCGCTGGAAACAATCGGTGGTGACGCTATTCGTCATCCTGCCGCACACGCTGCTGGTGCCCTTGCTCTGGGGCCCGCTGCTGCAACTCAACGCGTTCCTGTCCAACTACGTGGTCGCCACGTTCCTGATCACCGTGACCATCGTGCTTTCGGTGGTGTACGTGTGCATGCCGCTGGCGACCCGCCTGTTCGCGCCATGGTTGGAAGCGTCCAAGGCCCACGAACACCTGGAGCCCGGCCATGGCCAATAACGACGATCCAACCGATCCGCTGCGCCGCCAACTGCTCGCCGCCGGATCGTTGCTCAGCGCCGCCGCGGCTTTCTGGCCGCGCCTGTCCCTTGCTTCTTCCCATTCACAAGGAAACCCTATGAACGCCGATCTGATTCTGTTCAATGGCCAATTCCACACCGTCGACCGCGAGAAGCCTCGCGCCAGCGCGGTTGCCATCAGCCAAGGGCGCTTCGTCGCCGTGGGCACCGACGCCGAGGCCATGGCCTTGCGTGGCAGCGGCACCCAGGTCATTGACCTCAAGGGCCGCACCGTCATTCCCGGGCTCAACGACTCGCACCTGCACCTGATCCGTGGCGGCTTGAACTACAACCTGGAATTGCGCTGGGAAGGTGTGCCGTCCTTGGCCGATGCCTTGCGCATGCTCAAGGACCAGGCCGACCGCACGCCGACGCCACAATGGGTACGCGTAGTGGGCGGCTGGAATGAATTCCAGTTCGCCGAAAAACGCATGCCGACCCTGGAAGAACTCAACCAGGCCGCGCCCGATACCCCGGTGTTCGTGTTGCATTTGTACGACCGCGCCTTGCTCAACCGCGCCGCGTTGCGCGTGGCCGGCTACACACGCGACACGCCGAACCCGCCCGGTGGCGAGATTGTTCGCGATGCCAACGGGAATCCGACCGGCATGCTGGTGGCGCGGCCCAACGCGATGATCCTTTACTCGACCCTGGCGAAGGGACCGAAGCTGCCGCTGGAATACCAGGTCAACTCCACCCGCCAGTTCATGCGCGAGCTCAATCGCCTGGGCCTGACCAGCGCCATCGACGCCGGCGGCGGCTACCAGAACTACCCGGACGACTACGCGGTGATCGAGCAATTGGCCCGCGAGCAACAGATGACGGTGCGCATCGCCTACAACCTGTTCACCCAGAAGCCCAAGGAAGAACTCACCGACTTCAAGAACTGGACCGGCAGCGTCAAGCTGCACCAGGGCGACGACTTCCTGCGGCACAACGGCGCCGGCGAGATGCTGGTGTTCTCCGCAGCGGACTTCGAAGACTTCCTCGAACCGCGCCCGGACCTGCCGCCAGGCATGGAGCAGGACCTGGAACCGGTGGTTCGTCATCTGGTGGAACAGCGCTGGCCATTCCGCCTGCACGCGACCTATGACGAATCCATCAGCCGCATGCTCGACGTGTTCGAGAAGGTCAACCGCGACATTCCGTTCAACGGCCTGCCGTGGTTCTTCGACCACGCCGAGACCATCACGCCGAAGAACATCGAACGCGTGCGAGCACTGGGCGGCGGCATCGCGATCCAGGACCGCATGGCCTTCCAGGGCGAATATTTCGTCGATCGCTACGGCGCCAAGGCCGCCGAAGCCACGCCACCGATCAAGCGCATGCTCGCCGAAGGCGTGCCGGTGGGCGCCGGCACCGACGCCACCCGCGTCTCCAGCTACAACCCGTGGACCTCGCTGTACTGGATGGTCAGCGGTCGTACCGTTGGCGGCCTGTCGTTGCATGAAGAAGGCCTGCCGCGCCTGACGGCCCTGGAACTGTTCACCCATGGCAGCGCCTGGTTCTCGTCCGAGCAGGGCAAGAAAGGCCAGATCAAGGTCGGCCAACTGGCGGACCTGGCGGCCCTGAGCGCGGACTTCTTCAGCGTCGAGGAAGAAGCCATCAAATGGATCGAGTCGGTGCTGACCGTGGTCGACGGCAAGGTGGTCTACGCCGCCGGCGACTTTGAAAAACTCGGCCCGGCCAGCGTCCCGGTGCTGCCGGACTGGTCGCCAGTGGTCAAGGTCCCGGGCCACTGGCGTCCGACCTCACCGTTGCAGGCCCAGGTCCATCAGTGCAGCGGTCCGTGCACGGTGCACTCCCACAGCCACGAACGGGCGCGCTTGTCGAACGTCCCGGTCAGCGACTTCCAGGGTTTCTGGGGCGCGTTTGGCTGTTCCTGCTTTGCCTTTTGACTGACAAACATATTCCCCTGTGGGAGCGGGCTTGCTCGCGAAAGCGGTGTGTCAGCTTGCAAGGTTGTTGGATGTGACGACGCCTTCGCGAGCAAGCCCGCTCCCACATGGGGGCTGTAACATCCATCCCAAAGGAGTCATCCCATGAGCAACGTTCCCGCCTACAACCGCCTGAACAAAGACGACGCGGTGGTCCTGCTGGTCGATCACCAGACTGGCCTGATCTCCCTGGTCCAGGATTTCTCGCCCAACGAGTTCAAGAACAACGTATTGGCGTTGGCTGACCTGGCTAAATTCTTCGGCCTGCCAACCATCCTGACCACCAGCTTCGAACAAGGCCCTAACGGCCCGATCGTGCCGGAGCTCAAGGAAATGTTCCCGGACGCGCCGTACATTCCACGTCCAGGCCAGATCAACGCTTGGGACAACGAAGACTTCGTCAAGGCGATCAAGGCCACTGGTCGCAAGCAACTGATCATCGCTGGCGTGGTGACCGATGTCTGCGTGGCATTCCCGACCCTGTCGGCCTTGGCGGAAGGTTTCGATGTGTTCGTCGTCACCGACGCCTCGGGTACCTTCAACGAAACCGTGCAGCAAGCCGCCTGGGTGCGCATGACTGCTGCGGGCGCGCAGATGATGAACTGGTTCTCGGTGGCCTGTGAGCTGCACCGCGACTGGCGCAACGACATCGAAGGCCTGGGCA
>Ga0307408_100000291_pt1 | contig 48964 bp, 49 predicted proteins | sample 322Cmetagenome_FD_202116 | JGI IMG/M metagenome (GOLD analysis project Ga0307408, IMG submission 202116) | Maize rhizosphere microbial communities from greenhouse at UC Davis, California, United States - 322HYB-C-3 | ecosystem: Host-associated > Plants > Roots > Rhizosphere > Soil | place... | reverse complement strand
CTCCTCCGCAAGTTGCTTTACAATAGCTGCTCCAATGCCCCGACTGCCTCCGGTTACAAATGCTGTTTTGTTTTCTAGCTTGTTCATAAATGTTATCTTTTTGATGTTGCAAAGCTAAATTGAACCCTCTACATTTGCTCGTACAGACAATTTTATCATGTACTAACATAAATGTAAGTATGAGAAAGGAAACCTCTAAAAATCTTGAGAATGAAGTACTGATTAATAGCAGTTGTGGGATGGCTTATACGCTGAACCTAATTGGAGGGCGTTGGAAACCAGCAATCCTTTATAACTTATTGCCAGGGGCTATCCGTTATAGTCAGCTTAGGAAGCAGTTGCCACTTATTACCGAGCGGGTTTTAGTGTTGCAACTTAGGGAAATGGAAACAGACGGCTTGATCGAGAGGGAGGTCTTTCCACAAGTTCCGCCAAGGGTGGAATATCGCCTCAGTAATTTGGGTAAGAGCCTGGAACCCCTGCTTCATGCGTTATCAGAATGGGGAAATGCAAACAGGCCACAGAGCGTGGAAGCGGGGCCGGTCGCTTGTTGATGGAGGTATGAGCAATGTTTTTCATTTTTCTTCCATGACAATTGGCGTTTAATGGGAGGGGGGTAAAAATTAAAGTCCTGAGACCATAAACGTTTTTGTGGGATATTCTTTTGAACACCTCCTGCAAAGAGTGTGAGGGCAAGATTCCTGGCATTTGAGCTAAGCAGATACAGGAAGTTCTCTTTTTGCTTACATTTACTATTTGCCATTAACCAAGCTAGTCCTTCACAAATGAATGGTTCCATATTCGAAGATCTTTATATACGTGGCTTGTTGAGCGAGAAGAGTATCAACAAAGTCAGAGCTTATCAGGTTAAGGCCATACTGTCGTTGTTCTGGGAGCTTCGCACCCTGCTTTATCTCGGAATAGTAATGCTAAGTACTGGACTGGGTATTCTGGTGTATAAGAACATCGATACGATCGGGCATCAGGTGATATTACTGTTTATCGCGGCCATTACGACCGGGTGCTTCTATTGGTGTAATAAAAATAAACTTCCCTTTAGTATGGGTAAAGTTGATGCACCCGACGCTTTTTTCGATTACTTCGTTCTACTTGGTAGCCTTAGTTTCTTAACATTTACCGGTTATTTGCAATATCAGTACGAAGTTTTTGGCAGCCGTTATGGTCTCGCAACCTTTATTCCAATGCTGGTTCTGTTCTTTATTGCATACTATTTCGACCATCGGGGAATTTTGAGTCTGGCAATTGCCAATCTCGCCGTTTGGATGGGTGTAACTGTAACACCGAAAGAGCTCATCGCCTCAGCCGATTTTGATGATCTGACCTTTATTTACACTTATCTATCCCTTGGATGTATACTATTGCTAGCGGCTTATCTTACCGTTGAAGCAAATTTTAAAAAGCATTTCTTTTTCAGCTACCATCACTACGGAATCCACGTCACCTTCATTGCACTTTTGTGCGGTTACTTTTATTTCGAATATGCATTTTCACTTGCCTGGCTGATTGTTCTGCTTGTGCTCGCATTGTTTGTGTATAAGCAGTCATTCCGAAACAAGTCGTTTTATTTCCTGATGGTTGCCGTGCTTTATGCTTATATCGCTACTGGGGGATTTGTTGTACGTTCGATGATAGAAATGCAAGGGGAGGATCTGTGGTTTTTTGTTTTTATGTATTTCGTGGTTTCTGGCATAGGCCTGATCATGTATCTGATAAATGCTAATAAGGAGATAAAAGAGCAATGATTATTTATGATAAGGAAGGGCTGCGTAACGTTAAGATTGTTAGCGTGGCATCGCAATATTATCAGAAGGGGCTCATTACAAAGGATGAGCTTTCTGCGATAGAACATACACATCCATCGCCCTTCTATACACCTAATCTGTTTGTACGAATCGGATTTTTTATTCTTACTTGTATTATTTCTGCATTTGGGTGCGGTTTGTTGTGTTTATTGATGGCAGAAAGCGATATAGTAGCCACTTACGGTTGGGTGATATTTCTGGCTATACTCAATTATGTTGCGTTAGAAGTGTTAACAAATCAGAATCACTATTATAAGGCCGGTGTTGATGATGCTTTGCTATGGATTTCGGGAGGTTTGCTGGTTGGAGCAGTTATTGCCTTGGGACGACAATGGCGGAAATCCAGTATTTATTTCAGCTTTTATTTTTCTGGTAGCAGTTGCTTTTACCATGCGATTTACCGATACGCTTGCCGCAGCGGTATCCTATCTTGCTGCGTTTGCACTGGTGTTTTTTAGTTGGCAGAAGATGGGTGATATTGGCATGCTCACTATGCCTTTTGTGCTGATTTTGTTGTTTCGGCGATAGCATACTGGGTAAGTAGAATAGCAGAACCGCACCCTGCAGCTTATTATTATAACGATTGCCTTGTGGCTGTTCAGGTGGTTTCGCTAGCGGCGCTTTATCTAAGCGGCAATTATTACGTTGTTAAAGAACTGGGAGATATGCTGAATGGTACCATCAGTGAAACAATCCCCCTGGCATGGTTCTTCTGGCTCTGGACAATTGCCCTGCCTTTTATTTATATTACCTATGGGGTACGGCAAAGAAGTCTTTTATTAATGCGAACAGGTTTGTTTCTTATTGCTGCAGCAGTATTCACATTCAGGAACTATTATCACGTGATGCCTATCGAGCTGGCTTTGACAGCGGCGGGTGCTTTGCTGGTAGGTGTATCTTGGTTTCTGGTTAAGTTCTTAAATAATCCTAAAGGGGGATTTACCTCAAAACAGCTGAGTGAAAATGGAAAGGATGGAGAGCTGAACCTGGAGTCGCTTGTCGTGTCAGAGACCTTTTCTCGCGTTGGAGCCCAGACACCTACGGGAAATGTCTTCGGAGGAGGAAAGTTTGGCGGTGGTGGAAGTAGTAGTTAGTACTAATTGGTCCGGGTGTAATTGTTTATCTACCCGCAAGATCAAATTGATAAGATTTGATTTTTTATATCTTCGTCTAATATACCAATATTAACAACGACACACACACACAAACATGAAAAAGCTCATAATCTATTTATTCGGAATATTAGTATGCACATCCGTCTTAGGGCAACGCAATCAAAACGGCTATCAGGGAAACAGAAAATTCCTTCTTAGGGATGAAGGCCTTTCGCAAGTAAGCTACATCAATCTGGATGACTCTACCTCCAACTGGCAGGTTAAAGTACCGGTAGGCCGCGATTTGCAGCTGATTGGAGGCGGGAAAGTACTTGTTAGCACTGGCAATGGATATGAAGAGCTAGATATCAGATCAGGAAAAAAGTTAAAAAAAGTTACGAATTATCCCGGGGCAGTAATGGCCCGTCGGTTAAAGAATGGCAACACTTTACTGGCAGGCTTAAATATGGAAGGTAAAAAGGGAGCTGTTTTATTGGAAGTTGCGGCCGACGGCACCAAAAAGAAGGTACTGAACTTTCCAGATTACGATTATATTCGTGTGGTTAGGCCAACTAGCAAAGGGACCTACCTCGTAACAGCTAATACCAAAGTGTTTGAATCTGACGCTGATGGTAAAATTATCTGGAAAGCAGAGCTGGCCGGACCTAAAAAAATAAACTCCTGGCAGGCATTGCGACTGCCTAAAGGTAGAACCCTGGTAAGTACCGGCTACGCTGCTAACTTCCAGCTCTTTGCAAAAGACGGCAGACCATTAAAGACGTTCACCGCGCCTAAGGAATTTAACCCTAACTTCTTTTCCGGGTTTCAGGTTTTAGCTAATGGCAACTATCTGGTTTCTAACTGGCAGGGACACGGTCCAGATTTAGGCAAAAGCGGTTACCAGTTATTAGAGTTCAATCCGGACGGAGAATTGGTATGGTCATGGAAACAGGATTCGGCAAAGTTTTCTTCCTTACAGGGAGTAATAGCATTAGATGGATTAAACACGGATTACCTGTATATCGAAGGTAAAAAAGGGACTTTGAAAAAGGCAGGCAAGGGAATATAGCCCCTTAACTTGCAGATTTTTCATTAACTACAACCGGAGTAGCCTTTGAACGGGAAAAGCACGTTGTTTTCGTCTGGCTGGCCCGTTCATTTTTGGAGAGTGCTTCAGCCTGAATCAATTGAACATTGGGAATATACTATTAGAGGTCGAGTTATAAATTTTTGGAACTGCCTCTATTTCTGTTTTTGTACCGAAATTTCTGGTTCGTTAAGCAGGAAGTTTGCGAGGTTGTACTTCATGGAATAAATCACTAGAGTTTACAAACTCTTGGGCTTTTCTCCAGGTATAAGGGAACTTGAGCACTTGCCGGCAGGTAATCTTTTGGGTATCTGTTTAAAGAGAAAATTGAATTGTAGAAATAATATAAATCTTCAGGAAAACAATGATGCAAATTTCTTATTAAATTTAGCAGCATGGCTTTAGATGATCCATATATTCACGCCTGGACAAATCTTCATTTCGAACCAGAAGACGATACCTTTCTGATGGAGTTATACGGCAATACAACGTTAAACTCATCGAATGGACAGGATACTTTTAACGAAGATGCAAGCTTTGATACTGGTTGGGATAGAAGCATCCTTAATATTCCTGGTCCTTTTTCGGTTGTCGCATCTAACGCTTGTGGCACCGGAATCATTTCAGCGCCTCACAATGTGATATTTGATGAAAACTGTCGTGAATACATAATGATTCAACCTCGAACCTGGCCAGAAATGCTTCAAGTAACGGAGGCCGCTGTTGTAGATGTTTTTGACAGCTATCACGATGACGGAAATAATTATTGGACAATTCAGGAAGTGAAGTACTGGTGGCGGCAGAAAAACGAAATCCTTGAAATATTAAAATTACCAGAATTAATTCAGAGAAATCGGAATCAAGATAAACGTTATGCCTATTACCTTGAAAATTTTGCGGAGTCTTACTTAACCCGATATTGTTATTTCCTTGAGAACGGAATCTGGCCAGATACAAAGCGGGTTAAACTACCCGATCTATGACGAGAAAATCGAAGTTACTTTTTGATAATTAGATACTTTGCGAAAGTTCCCCTCTCTCTGTATTTAAACATATCATCCAGCAAGCTTCCTCCATTTACCGCTAGCTAGGTTGCCGGGTTTGATTTATATGCATTCATAAAAATATCTGAACGCCAAAAGTGAGAAATAAGCCATTCCCGTTTAGTTTTTCCAGGTTTGCCGGCGTATTCTTCGATAGGTCTGAGAAACTTAGGTGTTTATACCCCAATGAGGCATTTAATTTACTGCTTCTGCTTTCAAAGAAATCAAAAAGGAATCTACTATTGACTTGCCAGCCGTAGCTGTTGTTGTATTTAATTGGAGCTTGCTTTATATCTTCTTCTCTACGCCGTAGTTTTCCAGGAATAGCGAATAACAAGCCGCTGCCGATGGAAACCTTCTCGATAATTTTTTCTGTTTTCAATACATCAAGATTTAAACCGAGAGAAAAATTGGTATAATTAAAGCTTGCAAGAATGTCCTCACGGGATTCTTCGTAGGGAGCAGCCAGAATCTGCTGATACCCGATTCCTGCCGTTACAGCTATGGCACTGTTGGTATATTTGCTATAATCAACCTGGACTCCAAGTCCCCCTCCCGCAGAAAAGGGCATTTTATGTAATGAGCCGTCGGAGTTGTAATAGTAATATACCCGATGGTAATTGAAGCCAATGCCCTTATTAAGACTTACATTGACGAAGGATTTTTCCTGTGCTTTTGTAATCAAGAACAGCGCAGCGAAAAAGAAGAGCAGTGTAAATGGTTTTATCATGATGTTAGTGTGTGTGAAATAGAGATGACTGTAATATAAGAAAGGTTGCAACGACCCGGTTATATTTTATAAGCAACAGAACGTAAGTATTTGTTTAATGCAAAAGCAATAAAGCTTATAACATAGAATAGAATACAAAGTAATGGGGCTACTGGATTGGGGGTGGGCCGGAGCATAACTCCTGGGCCTGAGGTTACTGAAAGACTACTGATACATCATTTCCTTTTTTACGCTTACTCCATATGGAAAATGACTCAGCAAAACAACCAAAATAGGGGCTAAAAATCCACAGTTTATGGCAGGTTGTCAGTGTGTAAATAGTTGTATAATAAATTATTATAAAGTTTTTGGTGACTAAATAAAAATAGTTCACTCATCGTTTGCTTACAGCTTCTGTAAACCGCTTCATTTTTTTCAGAGGGTGTAATTAACAAAAACCCCGCAAAGCGAGCTGTTTTGCGGTTTTTTTTTAATTCGTTCAATTTGTCGGGATGGCCGGATTCGAACCGACGACCTCAAGCACCCCATGCTTGCGCGATACCGGGCTACGCTACATCCCGAAAAAGCAATATTTTTTGCTATTTACTGCTGGCAAATATATAATTGATCAAACAAATTCCCTAACAAAATTAGATGATGCGATATTGGCTGTTTTTTTGTTATTAAATATTCCAGAAACCTGTTACAATTTATTGGTTTTAATCGTCATATAATGTAAATAACACACACGGAGCTATGGGAGTACGTATTCAATTATTAATCGCTTTGTTTCTGCTCGCAGGTTTGTTCTCTGCGGTAGCTATTCTCGCTATTAATTATTCAGTTAGTTAAATGTGATTAAAAATTTATCGTTTAGATTTTCATAAGGTTACACAGAGGCGGATTACGGTAAAATATTTTACTGTAAGGAATTGTTTTTAAAAAAATAAGTTTTTATATTTACAGTATCCTATCTATTAAAAAGTACGCTTATGAAAAACACCTACACGATTAGCAATGATATTGCAAGTTCCTTTAATTGTATTAATAAATCATTTACGGTTTCTTACAGGGGAGGAGATGGTGTTTTATTGCATGGACACGTAACTCAACTTTCTCAAAACGATTTTCAGGTTTTTGTGATCGAAAAAGAAGTCATAATCCAGTGCAAGAAAGATGAATTCGGCATTCTTTCATGCAAATTGGGCAGCAAGAAGAATGTTCCCTGGATAGATGGCATAAGCAGTGCCGTTGCGAGAACGCTTTTAGAGCAGTAACGCAGAGTACGGTAGCTTTTTGCGACTTATAGTCGAACTGCATATCTCTGACAAAATTTGGCTAGCTCTGCAAATCATAAGTTTGCAGAGTTTTTTGTTTAGTAAAATTCCTTCGATTTCTGAATTTGATAGTTTGGCAATGGCAAGCCAGCTTTTATGTCAAATATTAAATGTTGAAAAGTTTTGCTGCGATTTTTTTGAAACTCTTGTAAATTAGTCCCGTACACAAGGGTCCCTGTTGGGATGAAGGAAACTTTTAGCTGCAAGGTTTGTTAAAAGTTGTTAAAAAATAAATGAAGACTTTGGCCGGTAATTTATTTTTATACTTTTGTGGTGCTCGGGTTAGGAAACTGACAAAGAGGGCGTTTATAAGTAAGGTTGTTTAACTGTAAACGAGTTTAAAATGGGAAAGAAAATCGTAGTAGCATTGCTGCTCGCTGTAATGACTGTGTCGTCCCAGGCACAAACAACAAAAAAAAATTCAGAAAAAACTACTTCAGATCCTGATAATTTAGCTAAGGATTATTTTTCTCAAATTATGGGAATTGCCGTTTCGGCGACTGCTAATGTGAAGTTATATCAGTTTGTTTACGATTGGTTGGGTACCCCATATCGTTTGGGTGGAGACACCGATCGTGGAATTGATTGTTCTGGTTTCGCTTTTCAGTTATATGATAAAGTGTTCAATACGGTTATTGGTAATAACTCAAGGAACATATTCAGTATGGTAAATCCAGTTAATAAAGAGGAGCTTCAGGAAGGAGATTTAGTGTTCTTTAAGATTAACAGTAAGTCAATTTCTCACGTTGGAGTTTATTTAGGCAACGATAAGTTTGCGCATGCTTCTAGTAGTAAAGGCGTGATGATAAGTAATTTGAATGAAGCTTATTGGAAGCGTTACTATTACAAGGGAGGACGATTGATCGAATCGTTACGAGAGAAACTAGAGAATTGATTTTGCTTAACTCATAATAAGAGCCGTTTCGAAATGAGACGGCTTTTTTATTTTGGTTATACCTCGTCTTCTAATAGAAAGACAATTAATTCTTTTGGTCCATGCGCTCCTAATACTAGAGTCTTTTCAATGTCTGCCGTGCGACTCGGGCCCGTTACTGCTGATATCATTGTCGGCAAGCCTTCAGGGTATTTGTTTCGAAGAATCGAAAATCCGTCTTTCAGGTCAAGTACCAGCTGCGACGTGTAAGCTATAACTATATGATGAGGCGGATATATGCTGAGTCGTCGGCCTGCAGAATTACCATTAGATAACAGAACGCTGCCATTTCTTGCTACTAAAGCGTCGCAGAGAGTTATTCCAACTTCAGCCTGCATGAAATCTTTGTCAGTTTTATAAAAAGGAAATTCGTACCTGTCTAAAACCTGCTGTAGCTGAGGCTCCCAACAGTAAATCTTTCTCCAGTTTTTTTCATCTGCTAAGAGAAGTAAGTTTTCAATAAGCTGAATTTCATCTTCACAAAAAACGAATTTGCCAGCTACCAGGCTCAGTTGTTCAGCAAACAAGATCTCAAGATAATCATCGTAAGCTTCATATAAAGGCGCTTCTTCCAGATTTGGGTAAGGATTGTCTCGTTTTTCGAGTAATGCCTTCCGTATCTTTTTTAGCATCCTTTCTTTCGCTGTTGTTTCTTTCATCTCTTTCGCCATCTTGCAAAAGTCGTTTATACAATTTTTACATCAAAGAAAAAGCCCCGAATTTTCGGGGCTTTCTCAGTTATTATATTAAATAGCTTAAATATCCTTAACCTCAGTAGATTTTAAAGGATCAGTAGAGTCGTTTACAGGTTCAGGGTGCAGGTTTTCTGCAACTGGCCTTTGATTTCCGCTGTCGTCCCCGTTCACAAACTCATCATAAGTTGTGCGGTGACTGAATGGTCTCTTGCCCAAAATCTCTTCCAGATCACTCTGGAAAAGGATTTCTTTTTCCAAAAGCTTCTGTGCAAGCTTTTCAAGCCCTTCCGCTTTCTCAACTAACAATTGTTTTGTTCTGGCATACACTGAGTTGATTAAACTGCGAACTTCTTCGTCAATAAGCTCGGCCGTTTTCTCAGAGTATGGCTTGTTGAACTGATCTTGCTGATCGTTGAAAGAGATATTGCCAACTTTAGGACTCATTCCATATAAGGTAATCATCGCATAAGAAAGCTTAGTGATGCGTTCTAAGTCATTCTGCGCGCCTGTTGAAATTTTTCCAAAAGTAAGGTCTTCTGCAACGCGTCCGCCCATTGTCATACACATTCCGTCGATAAGCTGTTCTGTGGTATACAGGAACTGTTCTTTAGGCAGGTATTGTGCATAACCAAGAGCTGCAACCCCTCTCGGAACTATAGAAACTTTCACCAATGGATCTGCATGCTCAAGGAACCAGCCGGCAATCGCGTGGCCTGCTTCGTGATATGCTACAATTCGTTTCTCTTCAGGAGATATGATTTTGTTTTTCTTTTCAAGCCCACCGATCACACGGTCAATCGCATCCTGAAAATCATGCATATCTACAGCTTCCTTGTTTTTTCTGGCAGCAATTAAGGCTGCCTCATTACAAACATTGGCTATTTCAGCGCCTGCAAAACCAGGGGTTTGTGCCGAAAGCTTTTTAGGGTCAACCTCTGCAGATAACTTAATAGGAGCAAGGTGAACTTTAAAGATCTGTTCACGTCCTACTAAATCAGGTTTATCAATAGATATTTGCCTGTCAAAACGACCTGGGCGTAATAATGCCGAATCTAGTACATCCGGACGGTTAGTAGCTGCCATGATGATAATTCCGGAATCGGTACCGAAACCATCCATCTCAACTAAAAGTTGATTCAGCGTATTTTCCCGCTCATCATTCCCACCAACAATGTTGTTCTTTCCACGTGCACGTCCGATAGCATCAATCTCATCAATGAAAATAATACACGGAGCTTTGTCTTTTGCCTGACGGAATAAGTCGCGAACCCTGGAGGCACCTACCCCAACAAACATCTCCACAAAATCAGAGCCTGAAAGAGAGAAAAATGGAACCTGAGCTTCACCTGCAACCGCCTTGGCTAAAAGGGTTTTACCCGTTCCCGGAGAGCCTACAAGTAAAGCACCTTTAGGAATTTTACCACCAAGGTTGGTGTATTTCTGAGGATTTTTAAGGAAATCCACAATTTCCATTACCTCAAGTTTGGCTTCTTCAAGCCCTGCTACATCATTGAATGTAACGTTAACCTGCGATTCTTTATCAAACAGAGTTGCTTTGGATTTGCCAATGTTAAAGATCTGGCCTCCAGCGCCACCTCCAGCGCCACCTCCCATTCTGCGCATAATAAAGATCCAGAAGCCGATTAGCAACAAGACAGGCAGGATGATTGACATAAACCAGCTTGCCCAGAAGTTTTCTCTGGTTTGTGGATCAACAGGAGTTCGTTGGTCAAAGGGAATGTCCTTTTCTGCCTCCTTAAGTCTATTATTTAAGGCATCAAAAGAGCCGTCAGTAAAATAATACTGCGGGCCATTTTTCGACATGCTAAAGTTTTCTTCTTTATTCACGTCGGCATATTTAGGCTGCTTAAGGCGGTCTTGTTTAATGTAGACCTCAGCCATCACCAGATCGTTGTTTTTGTAAACTACAATTTTTTCAACGTCTCTCGGCCTAAGCATTTTGCTTTCGAATTCCTGAAAGCTTATTTTTTTCGCGTTAGATCCGTTAAAGAAATATTGTACAGCAAACAATCCAAGGATTATTGCAGCATAAAGCCACATGATATTGAATTTCGGAGGTTTGGGCACTATCTTTTTATTATTACGTTTTTTTATTGTTTTCTTTAAATTATCAGGTTTTTTCTCTTTCATTTCTTAAAATTAAACCAGGGTTATACCGAAGCAATTAGGCACTTTTATAGAATTGCATCTCAGCATCTCCCCACAATTCTTCAATCCCATAAAACTGGCGTTTATCTGTTTTAAAAACGTGCACAACTACATCAACATAATCCAGTAGTACCCACTCGCCATATTCCAGACCTTCCACCCGCACAGGGCTTTGTTTTGAAGCGTTAAAGACTTCTTTTTCAACGCTTGAAGCTATAGCTCTAACTTGTGTTGATGACTCGGCATGACAGATCACAAAATAATCGGCTATAGAGCTATGTATATTTCTTAAATCTAATCTTACAATTTCGTTCCCTTTTTTCTCTTGTATGCCATGAATTACAAGCTCGGAGATGAAAGTTGATTCGTTGATCGTTTTGCTTTTTCCCATTAAAAAAAATTAGTTTTGGATGAATTTACTAAAACTACTCTCTTGTGCAAAATAACACTTTTTCAGGATTAATTGTTGGACAAAAAATAGTTGTTTTAGACCAAGTTGATTCTACCAATAGTTATCTTAAGTTAGAATTGGCAAAATCTACGCCAGTTTCTGAAGGCACTGTAATTCTGGCAGAAGAACAATTTGCCGGCAGAGGCCAGGCTGGCAGCAAATGGCTCAGTCAGCCGGGGCAAAATCTTACATTCAGCGTCTTCCTGCATCCTCATTTCATTCCATTAACAGAACAATTTACTTTGAATATTGCTATTAGCTTAGCTATTAACGATGTATTGAGTGTTATTATTGGCGACGAAGTGAAAATAAAGTGGCCTAACGATATTTACTGGCGAAGTAATAAAATTGGCGGTATTTTAATAGAAAATTCTGTTCAGGGAGCAAATTGGAAGAGCGCCATTGTCGGTATAGGGCTGAACGTTAATCAGATAGCGTTCGATCCTGCTTTGTCTCACGTAAGTTCATTAAAAGCAATAACCGGAGCTGAACACAATAAGGGGGATGTTCTTCGAGCGATTTGCGAAGCGATGAACAAAAGATATTTTGAAATTCCTGGCAAAAAGGATGAACAGAAGAGTGAATATCTGAATTGCTTATTAGGGTATGGCGAAGAACGGGCGTTTGTTTTGGCAAAAAGCGGTGAAAAAATTAGTGGAATAATAAAAGACGTAGACAGTTTTGGCAGAATTTTAATCCAGATCGATGGGGATATGGCTATTCTGTCATTTAAAGAGCTTGTTTTTGTTAACGAATCTCATGCAGATTATTGAAAGTGTACTTTGTACACTAAAAATCTTTAAAAATTGCTTATCTTTTAATATCATTGCACTTTCAACTAAGTTTATAAATAGGTCAGATAAGAGCTCATCTTTTCAAGGACCTTTCAATAATAATATTTTATTGTCATGGGTGAAATTAAAACAATAGGTGTTTTAACGTCGGGGGGTGATGCTCCGGGAATGAATGCAGCTATCAGAGCTGTTGTACGTACAGGTTTATACCATAACCTGAACGTAGTTGGAATAATGCGTGGATATGAGGGGTTGATTGCCGGTGAGCTTATTCCAATGAATAGAAAATCGGTTTCTAATATTATTGGCAAAGGCGGTACTATTTTAAAAACTACCAGGAGTGAAGCGTTCCGTACACCGGAGGGTAGAAAGATTGCATTCGAAAATATTCAGAAGTTTAAAATTGATGGATTGGTAGTGGTTGGTGGCGAAGGAACCTTTACCGGTGCAAATGTGTTTTATCAGGAGTATGGACTGCCTATTTTGGGATTGCCGGGTACTATTGATAATGATCTTATCGGAACAGATTATACCATCGGATATGATACAGCTATAAATAACGTAGTAAGTGCAGTAGATAAGATTAGGGATACTGCAGAGTCGCATGCCCGGGTATTTATCATTGAAGTTATGGGTCGGGATTCGGGCTTAATCGCTTTAAGAAGTGGTATAGGTTCGGGGGCTGAAGCAATCTTAATCCCTGAGTCTGAAACTGATATTGAGGAATTGTACCGTCGCCTGGAGGAAAGTCGTACCTATAAATCATCACGTATTATCATGGTGGCTGAAGGTAGACATGCCGGAGGTTTTGAAGTAGCTGAAAAGATCAAAGAGCGTTTCCCTAAGTTTGATGTGCGCTTGTCGATTTTAGGACACATTCAGCGCGGTGGAAGACCAACCTGTATGGATCGTGTACTGGCAAGTCGTGTTGGAGTTGCTGCGGTTGACGCACTTTTGGCTGGTCACAAAGGTGAGATGGTTGGGGTGGTAAATAATAACATCCATTTCACCCCCTTTCAGAATGCTATTAAGCATATCTCGGAGATTAATCCGAATTTGCTTCGTATCGTTGATATCCTTTCTTTATAAAGAAAGTTTTAACTTCGTGGCTTTGTCAGACATAAAAGTAAGTTTGGCATAGCAAGAATGGAAACGATAAAGGAGCATTTTTTAGAGGCAGAGCTTGTTCTTAAGGACTTTTTAAGTAACGACGAGAATTTTAAAAATATAGAACTTGCAGGGCAGACCCTTGTAGCAGCTATTCAACAGGGAGGAAAAGTAATTTCTTGTGGAAATGGCGGTTCAATGTGCGATGCAATGCATTTTGCAGAAGAGCTTTCTGGTCGCTATAGAGGCGATCGGAAAGCTCTTCCTGCTTTGGCTATTTCTGATCCATCCCATATATCCTGCGTAGGGAACGACTACGGCTATTCTTCCATCTTTTCGAGAATGGTTGAAGCAATTGGCCAGAAAGGAGATGTGTTATTCGCCATAAGTACCAGTGGTAATTCAGAAAATATTTTAAAAGCAATAGGCGCCGCCCGGGAAAAGGGGATGAAAGTTATTGGATTAACTGGGAAAGATGGCGGTAAAATGGCCGATTTGTGTGATGTGGAAATTCGTGCACCTAAATCGCAATATGCAGATAGGGCTCAGGAAATTCACATCAAGGTTATTCACTCGCTGATTGATTTTGTGGAGAGGAGCGTTTAAGTAGTGTGCCTTGTTGCAGAGCGTAAGTTTTATCAACAAGGGTGTAAATTAACTTATCCAATTGTTTAGTAAGGTCTTGAATAAGATTTATTACCTCGCCATTAAAAGGATCGGTATAGTCTTTATCATTAAACACGTTGGTTAATCCTAAGATGGATACAATTGGTCCACGGATTTCATGGGATACAATTGAAATCAGCTCAAGTAATTTGGCGTTTTGCTCAAGTATTCTTCTTTGGGTTTCTAGCCTCTCCTGAATGTTTCTGGATATGCAGGCAACGCCAATGATTTTCTCCTGGACTATAATCGGGCTAAATTTGGTTTCGGAATAAAATGGAGTTACTCCGGGCTGGCTAATAAATTCGGTTACCTGAAAGGCCTGGCCACTTAAAGCTTTGTCATAGTGTTTCTTCCACGCTTCGAATTCTTTGCCGTTAAACTCAGGAAAGAAGATCGACTCCCCCATATTTATTTCCCGGTTTATTATGTTAGAAACTGAAAGCTTGAAGGGGATGTTGGCCGATAGAATGTTGTAATTTGAATCGATGGACCATATTTGGTCGTCAATATTGTTTATCAAGGCATCAAGGTTCTCTTTTGCGAGGGTAATTTCCTGTTTGCTGTGTACCTGATCTGTTACATCATGAGCCATTACAATTTCAGCATCCCGTCCCTGGTATTTTAGGCTATGACCTGAAATGTTTACGTAAATCAGATCTTTGTTTTTCTTTAAATGCCGCCAAACTATCGCTGAGTTTAAGAACTGGTCTTTCTTTATGGATTTAATACTTTCCAGCAGAGATGGCTTGTCTTCCTTTGGCCGTATGTCTGATATGGTCATCGAAAGAAATTCGTCTTTGGAGTACCCATATTTAGAAATTGCGGCATAATTAACCGCCAGAAATTTTAGCGTTTGGGTGTCATATATCCATAAAGGGTTGGGGTTATTGATGAAGAGGTAGCGGAAGGTTATTTCGCTTTCAGACAGTTTTATCTCGGCGTTCTTTTTTGAGGTGATGTCTGACAGAATGCCCGTCACTGAAACCCGTTTACCATTGTCATTAATTACTACAATTCGTTTGTCCTGCACCCATTTAACTTTCTCGTTAACCACTAATCTGTACTCAATTTCAATTTGCTTGCCCCTGTAAGCCCACTTGGTTTCTGTAAGTACGTAATTATAATCTTCGGGATGGATAAAGTCGAGCCAGAAAGATGGCTTCTTCTCTATTTCTTGCAGGCGAATTTCATAAATATCTGCCAGTCGCTGATTTACATACGAAAATTTGCTTTCTGCAAGGTCAAAAGACCAAACAGCATCGCTTATGAAAGGAAGCACTTCGGTTAAATTATGCATGTAAAATTCTTCTCAATAAACGTCTTCGAGCAGGTGTCTATATGGTTTTTTGCTGGCCGCAAGTATGAGTTAAATATACGATAAAAATCGCGCATTTGCAGGGAGATTCTTTTTGTGACTATAAAACAGGTGATTATGCTTTTTTTTGTTAATCAAATATCCTATCTTTGCAGCCCCGCAGGAGACTCCGGGAACTATGTTGAATACATAAATCAAAAATTAAGAAATGGCAACTAAAATCAGATTGCAGAGACACGGTAAAAAAGGAAAACCTTTTTACTATGTAGTGGTGGCAGATTCCCGTGCTCCAAGAGACGGTAGATTTATTGAGCGTTTAGGTTCTTACAATCCAAACACAAATCCGGCAACTATCGACATTAATTTCGAAAAGGCATTAGAGTGGATTAATAGTGGTGCTCAACCAACCGATACTGCTCGTGCTATCCTTTCTTACAAAGGTGTTCTTTACAAAAAACATTTAGAAGGTGGCGTTAAAAAAGGCGCTTTAACTGCAGAGCAAGCTGAGGCAAAATTCGGCGAGTGGTTGCAAGGTAAAGACGCTAAAATCCAAGGAAAAAAACAAGGTTTGGTTCAGTCTAAAGACGAAGTTAAAAAAGCTGCTCTTGCTGCTGAAGCAAAACGTAAAGAGGATAAAGCTGCTGCTATTGCTGCTAAAAATACTCCTCCTGCAGAAGAAGCTCCTGTTGCTGAAGAAGGTGCAGAAGAAGCTCCAGCCGCAGAAAACGCAGAATAATCTGCACTTAAAACGTATTAATACGCCATTGCGAAATATTCGTAATGGCGTTTTTTTTAAAATAAGTTTTCGGGGGTTTTTTAATAGGATTTAAACGCAAAGTTCGCAAAGGAAACCGCAGCGTTCGCGAAGCTTGAGGACACAGGAGGTTGCACTTAGAGATAAAGCGAGTGCATATTCTGGCGCAACTGTCTCAAATCTAAACTCTCATATCTCAAATCTATAAAACATGAAGCTTGAGGATTGCTTTTACATAGGATATATCACCAAAACGAAAGGCTTAAAAGGCGAGGTTCAGGTGTATTTCGAATTTTCGGATTATGAAGAACTTGAGTTCGATTCGCTTTTTTTGGAGGTAAATGGTAAACTGATACCTTATTTTGTTGCCGAGGAAAAACTGCAGAGCAATAGTACCGGTTATTTTTATTTTGAGGATGTGGATACGATTGAGAAGGCTCAAAAGCTTTTGAAAAAGAAAATTTATTTACCAAATACTAAAATGCCTGTACGGGAAGAGGGCGATTTTACTTATGAAGATTTAAAGGGCTTTATTGTTAAAGATAAAACGGCGGGAGAACTTGGCGAAATTACCGAGGTGCTTGAATATCCGCAACAATATATCGCTGTAGTGTCTTATAAATTTAGGGAGGTGATGTTTCCGCTTAACGAAGATATTATTGTGGAAATAGATGAGGAGGCAGGAGTGCTCGAAGTAGATCTGCCGGAGGGGCTAATTGATATTTATATAAACGAGTAGTTTGCTTGACTATTTGATTGGTTTGTTTTTCTTTTTGTAAAGTTTATTTTACTTTTTCATTTTTTTCTGTATAATTGTGTCAAATATGTTTGACACATGAAAGGTAGATTTTTATTCCCCCACTATTGCCGCTGGATCGGGCTGCTTTTAGCCATTCCCGGCTTCGTTCTTGGTTATTTTAATGTATACCATGAATTCTTTTTTAAGCAACTAACCTTTAATGAAGAGCAGCTTCAAGTCGTTTTCGGCTGCGGGAACCTCACAGATGAAATAGCATTGGCTCTAGTGGTTTGCGGTCTGATGCTTATTGCTTTTGCAAAAGAGAAAATTGAAGATGAATTGACTGCAAGGCTACGGCTTGATGCGCTTTATTGGGCTATCTTAATTAACTATCTGGGCTTTCTCCTTTTTGAGATTGTTTTTTTTATTCTCGCAAAGGCAGATGTGTATTATCATGATTCTAATTTAAAGGTAGACGGAATTAATTCTGATTATGGGATCTATAATTTCTTTACACCTTTGTTGATATTTATTTTCCGGTTTAATTACCTACTGCACTATAAAAAGGGAAATTTGGTATCACCTGCTCTGAGGTATCTGAATTACTATCCTTATAGAAAAATTGGCGAGAAAGGAACTTGGATTTGCTTGATACTAATTGCGTTACTTACTTGGGATGTTAAATTTCCTACTCCAATAGATGTTTATATTGTTCTTTGCTATCCATTGCTGTTCATGTTTCTGCTTATGTGGGTATATTCCAGAAATCCAGAGGAGGATGAGTTAACGATGCATTTCAGATTAGAAAGTATGCAGTTGGCTGTTTATGTGAACTGCGCCTTATTGCTCATTGCTAACTTTGCTTTCTACGGGTTTGATTTTTTAGCAGTTATGCTTATTAACCTTGTATCAATACCATTATTTTTTGTAATACGATTTACTTATGTAAGCAATAAAGCTTATTGGCAAGCCAGAAACGAAATGAAGGGAGGAATAATATGAAAAATACAGTAAGAATTGAGCGTGCTATAAAAAACATTACCCAAGCCGATCTGGCCGACTTGATTGGTGTAAGTCGCCAAACCATAAACACAATTGAATCTAATAAATATGTGCCTTCTACTGTTTTAGCATTAAAAATTTCTAAGGTTTTTGGAAAAGCGGTTAACGAGATTTTTGAATTAGAGGATGGCGACTAGGTGTTCCTGATTCTATAACTATCTTTGCAGAATGCGTTTTGATATAATAACTGTTCTTCCTGGTTTATTGGAAAGCCCTTTTGCTCATTCCATATTGCAGCGGGCACAGAAAAAAGGTTTGGCAGAAATTCATGTACATAACTTGCGTGACTATTCTACCAATAAACATAAAAGTGTTGACGATTATCCCTACGGCGGAGGAAGCGGTATGGTAATGTCAATAGAGCCATTTGCGCTCTGTATAGAGAAACTGAAATCAGAACGAGAATACGATGAAGTTATCTTTATGACACCTGATGGAGTGACGCTAAATCAGACGATTGCTAATCACCTCTCAGATAAGAAGAACATCATTGTTCTATGTGGTCACTATAAGGGCATTGATCAGCGTATACGCGATATCTACGTTACGAAGGAGATTTCAATTGGTGATTACGTGCTTTCTGGCGGCGAGTTGCCTGCGGCTATACTTGTAGATTCGATAGTTCGTCTACTTCCGGGAGTGTTATCTGACGAAACTTCGGCCCTCTCTGATTCTTTTCAGGGAGAGTTACTGGATGCTCCGATTTATACGCGTCCGGCTGATTGGAAAGGACATAAAGTGCCGGATGTTTTATTGAGTGGAAACGATGCTAAGATAGCCGCCTGGAAAGATGAACAAGCCTTGGAAAGGACAAAACAGCGTCGTCCTGACCTGCTGAAATAGTGTTAATTATATCAAAATGTGGATTTCTTTGATAATGTGGAAAAATTAAAAATATCCTTTTTATTTTAAGAAAATATCCCTAATATTGCAGTCCGATTTTCACGGGTTGAAAAACGATAATAAGAGCTTAAAATCATGGATTTAGTAAAATTTGTTGAAGAGCAGGCGGTTGCGAAAAAAGAGGTTCCTGCGTTCAAATCTGGAGATACAATTAGTGTTCATTATAAAATCCGCGAAGGAAACAAAGAACGTATCCAGATTTATCAAGGTGTAGTTATCCAGCGCAACGGAGTAGGTGCTACTGAGACTTTTACAGTACGCAAAATGTCGAACGGTGTAGGAGTAGAGCGTATTTTCCCAATCAATTCTCCAAATATTGAGAAAATTGAGGTGAATAGCTATGGTAAAGTTCGTAGAGCGAAATTGTTCTACCTACGTGCTTTAACTGGTAAAGCTGCTCGTATTAAAACTAAGAGAGTGTAATTTCAGAATTGTACTAAGATATAAAAAGGTCTCGCTGGTTTTCCGGAGAGACCTTTTTGTTTTTAGCCTTATCGGGATTTCGGATATTCGCGGAATGCTCCTCTTTTAAACTTTTTTCTGTTTTAATACAGTCAGGTGAGTTATTAAGATGTTCCGGGTTGAAATGGGTTAATTTAATCCAGAAAGCACTCAAACTGAGGGTATCTGATGCAAAGATGAACAAAAAAGAACAGCGTTCTAATGGCATAAAAAAGCCTCCGGAGAATTTCATTTTCGACGGAGGCTTTTTTATATGTTTTAGCTTTTCTTGGCCGTAGTCGGCTTGGCTTTTATTAGTGCCTTTGCTTTGCTTGATGGAGAGCAGCAGCTTGCCCCCTCTTTCTTGCAACATTCCTTTTTAGGGGCTTCTGCTTTTTTTACGGGTTCTGTTTGAGCGGAAGCAGCAGTGATCGAAGCTGCAACGGCAAAAATGAATAATGCTTTCTTCATGTTTATTACTTTTTGAACTCTGCTATAACGGTAATTCCACCCTTAACAATATCTCCCAGGTTAACTTTTATATCAGTTCCTAAAGGGAGGAATATATCTACCCGTGAACCAAACTTAATAAACCCAAATTGGTCGCCTTGCTGCACTTTGTCGCCTTCTTTTATATACCATACAATGCGGCGGGCTAAAGCACCCGCAATCTGGCGGCAAAGAACAGGGATTCCTATTGGGTTTTCAACTACGGTGGTTGTACGCTCATTATCAGTTGATGATTTAGGGTCCCAGGCTACGAGGTATTTACCTGGATGGTATTTAAAGAATTTAACAATTCCTGATACGGGATTTCTGTTTACGTGTACATTTACCGGCGACATAAACACAGATACCTGAATGCGTTTATCCTTAAAATATTCACCTTCTGTTGTTTCTTCTATAACCACTACTTTCCCGTCTGCCGGGCAAAGAACGTGTAAGTCATCAGGATTAATCTTACGGTGAGGGTGCCTGAAAAACTGCAATACAATTACAAACAGTAGGAATGAAATAATGTACAGTAGCCACAGTAACCATTTTACATCCGCGAAATAGTAATTGGCAAATGCATTAATCACGAAAGTGAAAAGAATCGTAAGAGCTATTGAGGTATAACCTTCTTTGTGGATGGTCATTGACTATAAGTTTCTGTAAAGATGTAAAATATTTATGTTTCTGAAGGCCTTTTGCAAACTCTGTAAATGTCTTTTAAATTTCTGCCCAGGCCGTTATAATCTAAACCATAACCAACTACAAATTCGTTGGGGATCTCAAATCCTATGTAGGAAATCTCTTCGATTTCGGTTTTGATGGCCGTAGGTTTATATAAAAGGCAGCATACATTTAATGAAGCGGGTTCCTTGGTTTTTAGTTGCTCTATGATGTAGCTCAGCGTCAAACCAGTATCAACAATGTCTTCTACAATAATTACATCGCGGCCTTTTATGTCGGCATCGAGGCCAATCAAATCTCTTACAATTCCTGTGCTCGAATCACCCTGGTAGGAAGAAACTCTTAAAAATGCGACTTCGCAGGAGAGATTTATTTCCTTTATTAGATCGGCCATGAAAAGAAAGCTTCCGTTCAGTATGCCTATAAAAAGAGGAACTTTGTTTTCGTAATCTACATTGAGCTGTATGCCCAGCAGCCGGGTGCGTTTTTTTATCTGGTCGTATTCCAGCATCAACTCAAACTCCTTGTCGTCTACCTGTACTTTCATCTTAAAACTATCTAAAAGCGGCACCAAATGTAGAAAAATTAGTCTTCATTTTTTTTCAGTTCTCTTTCCCTGCGTCGCAACTCTCTTCTTTCGCGTCGGGTTAAATTGGCAGAAGTGTCTCGTAAAATCTTAACCCGGCCTCCCTGGGCGATATAAGCGGTATCTATCTTCTTTTTTCTGCCAAAGATACGCGTCAGAAAATTCCCGGGAGCTTCCTCTTCCTCAATAATCGGCGGTTGTTCATCCAACATTAATGAATCTACGGAAGTTGTATCAACAGGAGAACCTCGTCTTAAGCTTGGTTTTAAACGGACACTGTAAAATCCGTAAGCATTTGTATCCCTTGATGCATAGCCTTTCCTGGCCATTAGATTTCCTATAAGCTTAAAATATCCCCGTAAACTGGTTCTTAAGCTGCCGTCTCCTTCAAAGAAGTATAAGCCCTTTTTAGGTCGGGGGACAATATTTGCCAGGAAAATACTTTCACCGAGGTCGAGCTCAGAAGGGTGTTTGTCGAAATAGAATCGTGCAGCTTCTCCAATGCCGTATACGTTTTGTCCCCATTCTATCAGATTAAGGTAAACCTCCAGCATGCGGTGTTTACTTGAAACCTCGTTGTTCTCAATCAGCCATACGATCAATATCTCTTCAATCTTTCTCAGCATCGTTTTCTGGCGGTTAAGAAATACGTTTTTAACCAACTGCATGGATATGGTGCTGCCACCCCTTTTGAATGCTTTCTCCTTGAAATTGGTGGCAATGGAACGTTGAAAAGCCTTTTCTACGAAGCCGTGATGAGTGAAGAAAGATGGATCTTCGGCTGTTAGCACTGCGTTTCTTAAGTAAGGTGAGATTTGTTCGAATGGAACAAAGTTGGGATTCTCCGGGCCAACAATAATATCTCTCATTGGCTTACCGTATTCGTAAGGCGTATAAACAAATGATTGATTGAACTTGCTTAGATCAGTTTTCCCCCAGCGCACAATTGAAAAATTGAATTTGTGAAGAGAGGAGTTAAATCGCACGTTGTCCACATTGCGGGTGTCCAGGAAAAAATCCATCTCATACTGAAGTTGTCCGCGAACCTTAATGCCGTCCAGAGATTCAAATATCCCACTAGGAAATGAATCAAAAAGCGACTGCGCATCCATTTGATCAGTTTTTAGCTTCAGTTCGTACGTTTTGCGCGGTTTAATGGTGTATTTAATGAATGGATTGGCCGTAATTTTATTGAGATGAATTACCGAACTGCTATCAAGACCAATGTAGTTTTCGCCTATTACTATGTCTGCGTCAATTGATCCGACTGGAACCACTAAGTCTTTTGCCGCAATTTTAGGGTGATTAACAAGAAGGTTTTTTACTCCAAAGTAGCTGTATATCTTAAAATCATCGCCACTTTTCTTGGCCTCCTTTAGGGAAGTATACAAAGTGTCTACATTTAATTTTAATCCGAATTTTTGTTCTATAACAGGCAGCTCAAGCTTCTTACCCTGCGCAAATAACATAAACTCGAGGCGTTCATCATCAGGTTCAACCACTCCATTTAAATGCCATATTGATTCGCGTTTATTAACCATTATGGTAGATTTCAGGTTGCCATCTTCTATCACCGCAGAGGTGGTCAGGAAGCTGAACTGATCTTCATCTCTTTGTACAAAGAATTCCAGGTTGCTTACTTCCATATCTGCTGGAATTTTGTTTAGCGCATTATTGAGTAGCTTGTGTGCCAGCTCGGCCAGGTCTGCATTCTTCTTTGCCTTTGTGCTATTTGCCTTTTTCTTGAACAGAAAGTCGTAATTGCGTATGCTATCCCGTTTGGTGAGGCTTATTTTTCCGGATTTGATCTTAAGCGAGCCAATTTTAATGTTGCCTGTAATTAAAGGCAATAATCTTACACTTACGTGGAGGTCATTTAAATTGAGTAGGCTATCGCGATGAAGGGGCACTGCAGAGATATTTGAAAAGGACACAGTTGTTAATCCCTCAAACTTTGGATTATTTATTTTCAGATCAAGGTTGTAGTCCCGTTTGGCCTTTTGTACGGCTTTCGTAATCACTGAATTAAGTATGGCTTCGCGTTTGGCAAAAACAATTGCAAGCCCAATTGCAGCAAGTGCTACCATTGCCCCCAAACTGATAAGGGTTATCTTTAAATATTTTGAGCGTTTTCGCATGAATCCTCGTGAATTTTTAACCGTGCGTAAGTTTAAAAACGTTGTCCCGCAGGTTTTATTTCCGCGTTGTAAATATCAGTAAAATCAACTCTCAAACAAGTAGTTTGCTGTGGAGTTTGAAAAAAGATTGGATTAAGCCCGAAAGGACATAGTATGTTAAGTTTGGGAGCCTGAAGCTGGGCTGTAATGTGTATCCAGGGGCTATCTCTTTCGGTAATTCTCCAGATATGTTATTATCATGAAAATACCCTTGAAAAAAATCGATAAGTTTGCGCGAGAGTTTATTATCGATGATTACGAAAGAACAAGTATTAGATGCTTTACGCCATGTTGAAGAGCCAGATTTGAAAAAAGATCTGGTAACGCTAAACATGATTGAAGATATAAAAATTGATGGCAGCAAGGTTGAATTTACGGTTGTACTTACAACGCCTGCTTGCCCATTAAAAGACCTGATTGCGAATGCCTGTAGAAACGCCATTGCCCATTTTGTGAGTGCCGATGCACAGGTTGAAATTCACATGACTTCCCGAGTAACTGCGCAGAAGAACCAATTGGCAGATAATATTAAAAATATTATTGTGGTGGCATCCGGCAAGGGTGGTGTAGGTAAATCTACTGTGGCTGCTAATCTTGCTATTGGTTTGGCAAAAAAAGGTGCAAAGGTTGGTTTGATTGATGCTGATATTTATGGTCCGTCTATGCCAATTATGTTTGGATTGGAAGATGCTAAGCCTGCCGCTATTCAATTACCGGATGGGAAGACGAGGATTGAGCCTATTGAAAAATTTGGAGTGAAACTGCTTTCTATCGGATTCTTCACAGATCCGGAACAACCTATTCCATGGCGGGGACCGATGGCATCAAATGCCGTTCGTCAATTGTTTAATGATGCAAATTGGGGCGATCTGGATTATCTGGTGGTGGATTTGCCTCCTGGAACTGGCGATATCCATATTACCCTGACTCAAAATTATCCTGTTGCCGGGGCTGTAATTGTCACAACACCGCAAAATGTAGCACTTGCCGATGCTAAAAAAGGAATTGGTATGTTACTAATGGAGTCCATCAATGTTCCTTTGCTGGGTATAGTTGAAAACATGTCATACTTTACTCCAGCCGAACTGCCTGAAAATAAGTACTACATTTTTGGTCAGGGCGGAGGACAAGTTCTTGCGCAGCAATATGGCACAGCTTTTCTGGGCGAAATTCCTTTAGTGAAAAGCATAAGCGAATCTGGAGATGCCGGAGAGCCAGTTATTTTAAAAGAGGATAACCCGATGTCGGCGGCATTTTTGGAAGTAGCTGAAAGAGTAGCACAGCAGGTTTCTATCCAGAACGCGAAAGCCTTTACGGGCATTTCGTAATTAATTACTATTTTTATAAAAATTATTTATATGGATTTGTTGCAAAGAGTTGAAGGTGCATTAGATACAATAAGACCTTATCTTGAAGCTGATGGGGGGAATGTTTCTGTGGAGGAGATTACACCGGAGAACGTGGTGAAGCTACGTTTGCTCGGAGCTTGTGGCTCATGCCCTATGAGTATTATGACAATGAAGGCCGGTATTGAGCAGGCTATAAAAAAATCGGTGCCGGAGATATCGGCTGTTGAAGCTGTAAATTTAACTGACATTGACGATCCGAATGCGGTAATGCCTAACGTTAATTAGGCATCATAAAATATTTAAAAAAGCGACGCAATCAAAGTGCGTCGCTTTTTTGTTTTTAGCTTATATTGATTAGAGCATAAGTGTCGCTGTTGTAGATAGGAGGGCGATGTTTTAGCTTTAACAAGTTTTAACAAGGGTTTTGTACAATTTTTGGTAGGTTTACCTTGATGAAGCAGTTATTTGCATTAATGATCACCATAATTTTCTCCATTGGACTAACAAAGGCCCAGGATAGGAAATTGGTACAGTTTTCTGGGATCGTCTATAACGTCGACTCTAATCAGGTGGTGCCTTATGTTACCGTTAGTAATTATTCTAATCATAATAAGATTTACGCTTCGAATTATCAGGGGTATTTCTCTTTTGTAGCTAAAGAGGGAGACACCATTGTGTTCAGTGCCGTTGGCTATCGCAGAGAGGCGCTGGTAATACCTAAAAACCTTCCTGAAGATAAGTATTCGGTAATTGTGAAAATGAAGCAGGAGGTTAAAAGTCTCCCGGTAGTGCATGTGTTCCCCTGGGCGAGTGTTGACGAGTTTACCAAGGAGTTTATGGCGTTTAAATATGCCGATGATGACGTGGAAATTGCCAGAAAGAATGTATCCCGGTCATCATTACTGGCAATGTCAAAGTCTTTACCAAGGGATGCAACTGAGTTAAATACGATCAATTTTCAGAATAATCACGTAGCTCTAAGTAACAGGGCAATTAATCAGAAGGCAGCCAACCCTTTGCTTAATCCATTTGCATGGGCTTCGTTTATCAATCAGATTTTGCAGGGAGATAAGAGCAGGAAGGATTAGGTTGGATTGAGCGTCTGCAAATCTCGTTTGCTTTTTGAAAATGAATGTAAGGGTTGTTACCTATCTCGCATTATAGATCGAACAATATGAGCCTCAATAAATTAAAAACATCCGCGCTGTTTTATTACGTACTCTCTACAGTCTTTATATTTTTTCTTTTTCCAAAGCAGCTTGTAGGTAACATCTATGTGATTTCGGGACACCTTTTGATATCGCTTGTGTTTATATATCTTATTTTCTTTAGAAAGAAAACGGCTTCTTAGATATATACAAATACCCATAAACGAGAAGGCTGTGATATTATAACCACAGTCTTGGTCGTTTTATAAAATTCTATTTTTTCTTACTCGCTAGTGGGAACTTCATTTTATAACCCACTTTAATAGCGCCTCTTGATATTGCGTCTAATTTCTTTTTAATCATTGCCTTGGTTAGCGGACCAAGCTTATCGGTGAATAGCTTGCCTTCAATATGATCGTATTCATGCTGAATTACCCTTGCCGCCATTCCATCGAATGTTTCCTGATGGTGTACAAAATTCTCATCATAATAAGACAGCAGTACGTTTTTGTGACGTTTTACATCCTCACGAACATCTGGAATACTTAAACAGCCTTCGTTGAAACTCCAAAGCTCGCCGCTTTCTTCGATGATGGTTGGATTGATGAATACCTTTTTAAAATCCTGATATTCTGGCTCCTCGCGGTCGGTAATATCAGCAATAAATAAACGGATAGACAAACCGATCTGTGGAGCAGCCAAACCTACGCCACTTGCAGCATACATGGTATCGAACATGTTTTTAATCAGCTCAGCAAGATTGGGATATTCTGGTGAAATTTCTTCTGCTTTCTTTCTGAGTACCGGATCGCCGTATGCTATAATAGATAATTTCATTCTTGTACAAATATGCGATTTGAGATGTTCGACTTAAAACATCACCAAATCAAGTAGTGTGTTATTTAGTTATTTAACTGTTTTCTTAATATTTGATTGTGCAAAATTAGGAAAAATAGCGATTTATTAATTTTCTGCTTCCGGTTCAAAAATGAGAGTGGTAAGTTGAGATGGATCAAAAACCTGATTAGCTATTTCCAGAATCAGCTCAGAGCTCACTGCATGTACTTTCTCAAATACTTCCTCAATTGTGTCGGCTTTGCCATAGTCAATTAAGCATTTGGTCATGGTGATGATCAGGTTCAACCTGTTTTCTTCCGCTAAAGCGATTTGTCCTGTAAATTTTTTCTTGGCTTTTTCCAGAGAGCCGGTTGTTAGCTTGGTATCCCGAAGCTTGTTCAGTTCTTTATTTACCAAGGAAATTGCCTTGTTCGCTTTTTCCTCATCGGTGCCAAAATAAATGGAAAAAAAACCAGTGTCGCTAAAAGCAAGATAGTTCGATTCAATGGTGTAAGCTATTCCATACTTCTCCCTGATTTCAAAATTAAGTCGGGAGCTCATACTGTTTCCACCTAGAATATTATTTAAAAGCGACAAAGCTGTTCGCTTGTTATCATGAAGAGAGTATGCTAGATTTCCCATCACGCAATGTGTTTGGTTGATGGGTTTTCCTGCTCGTTTCAATTCAGGCAGGTAGGTATTAGCTGGTGATCTTTGTTTTTTTCCGGTATTGTGAGGTACTCCCGAGAAGATTTGAGCAAACAACTTCGTTAGTTTTTTAAAGTTATAATTACCCATCACCCCGATTGCAATTTCTTCAGTATTGTAATTTTCACTCAGGAAGTTAACCAGATCATCGCGCTGAAGATTTTTCACGGTATCGCTGGTGCCCAATATGTTCCTTCCCAGGCGGTGTCCCGCATAAATCAGGTCCTCAAAGTCATCTTGAATAGCTTCTTCCGGTTGATCCTGGTAAGAAGCAATTTCATCAAGAATAACTCCTTTTTCCTTTTCCATCTCATCTTCGGGAAAGGTTGAATGAAAAACAAGGTCTTCAAATAGATCTAAAGCCCGGTTTAAATAAGGGTTAAGTATTGAGGCATGAATGCAGGTATACTCTTTAGTTGTATAAGCATTGAGATCGCCTCCAACAGCTTCCAGATAATTCAGGATCTGCCGAGTGTTACGTTTTTCTGTTTTCTTAAATAAAAGGTGCTCAATAAAATGCGCCAGCCCGTCTTTTCCTGTCGCCTCGTCTCGCGATCCAGCGTTTATGATGATGCAAGTATGTGTAACCGATGAAATCACGGGCTTATAAAGTAGCCTGATTCCATTGGGTAATGTAAAAACCTGATATTCCATTAAGTGGGCAAAGGTACGCTTTTATTATTCTTTAAGTTTCAATTTGCATTGTCGTTTAAAGTTCAGAAAACGAGGCTGCGACACATTTTGTATGTACGACTGATTGGGGTTTTCATCCGCGTAATTTTGATGGTATTCTTCGGCCCGGTAAAATTTCTTTAAAGGGGCAACTTCAGTTACTATAGGGCTTTTGAATGATGGCTGCCACTTCATAATTGCCTTGGTGGCCGCTTCTTTTTGTGTATCATTCAAATAAAATATCGCTGAACGATAAGAGGAACCATGATCTGGTCCTTGCCTGTCTTTTGTTGTGGGATCATGCGAGGTGAAGAATGCATCCAGTAATTGCTCATAAGAAACCTCTTTAGGGTTGTAATAGACCAAAACTGTTTCGGCATGACCGGTTGTTTCGGTACATACTTGTTCGTAAGATGGATTGGCTGTATGGCCACCTGCGTAGCCAGAGACGGCTGAATCTACCCCTGCAATGTGCTCGTAAATTTCTTCCGAACACCAGAAACAACCTTCAGCGAAAGCTGCAACTGCTTTTTCTTTGCTGACAGTTTTAATCTTAACTTCCGGCGTTTTTTGTTGACCTGAAGAATTACAAGCAATCAGCGCTAAAAGAGCTACAGCAACAAATGTTAATTTTCTAAAGTGCATGATTGTAAATTTATATCAGTTAAACTTTAATGCACTTATTAAATTGCTTGTTTAACAGATTTTTACATTCGTTAGATTATCCCGCCCAGCCCTCACGGTCCAGACTTCGGTAATGGATGGCTTCTGCCAGATGTTCTGTTTTAATTTCTTCAGATGCATCCAGATCCGCAATAGTTCGGGCAACTTTTAAGATACGGTCATACGCCCGGGCAGATAGGCCAAGCTTTTCCATAGCTTTTTTCAATAGCATTTGCCCGGAATCCGTAATTTTGCAAATATCCCGTACCGTTTTAGGGCTCATTTGTGCATTGCAATAAACCTCTGTGCGATCTACGAACCTTTCCGACTGAATTTCCCGTGCTTTCATTACGCGTTCGCGGATGATACTGCTTTCCTCGGCTTTTCGGTCGGAAGCTAATTCGTTAAAGTTTACTGGAGTTACTTCCACATGGAGGTCGATGCGATCTAATAGCGGTCCCGAAACCTTGCTTAAATATTTTTGAACTACACCGGGGCCACACATACATTCCTTTTCGGGATGATTGTAAAAGCCGCAAGGACAAGGGTTCATCGACGCAACCAACATAAAGCTTGCGGGATAATCCACGGTAAATTTTGCCCTCGAAATTGTTACCCTGCGTTCTTCTAAGGGTTGGCGCATAACCTCCAATACGGTACGTTTAAACTCTGGTAATTCATCTAGAAATAGGACTCCGTTATGTGCCAAAGAAATTTCGCCAGGTTGGGGATGAGCTCCTCCACCGACCAAAGCAACATCCGAAATCGTGTGATGAGGGCTTCGAAAAGGTCGTATGGTCAATAAAGAATCAGAGACAGCAAGTTTGCCAGCAACCGAATGAATTTTGGTGGTTTCTAATGCTTCATGAAGATTGAGTGGGGGAAGAATAGTCGGCAATCGTTTTGCAAGCATGGTTTTTCCTGCTCCGGGAGGCCCGATCAGGATTACGTTATGTCCGCCGGCTGCTGCTATTTCTAACGCCCTTTTTATATTTTCCTGTCCGCGAACATCAGAGAAGTTCGATTCATAATTATTTATGTTATGGTAGAATTCATCGCGGGTATCAACAAGGGTGCGTTCTAAAGGCTTCTTTTTATTGAAAAAGTCAACGGCATCTGTAAGTGTTTCTACTCCATATACTTCCAAATCGCTCACAATGGCAGCTTCTCTTGCGTTGGCTTTTGGTATAATAATGCCTTGAAATTTATCTTTCCGTGCCTGAATGGCGATCGGTAAAGCTCCTTTTATTGGAAGCACATCTCCCGAAAGGGAAATTTCTCCAAGTATTAGAAACTTGCCCAGTAATTCTGTTTCCACTTGTCTTGATTCGGCAAGAATGCCTACAGAGATAGCCAGATCGTAGGAAGAGCCTTCTTTGCGAATGTCTGCAGGAGCAAGATTGACGACTATTTTCTGCCGTGGCATACGATAGCCAGAATTATTAATTGCGCTCTCTATGCGCAACATACTTTCGCTAACAGCTTTGTCTGGTAATCCTACAATGAAATATTTAGTTCCGCTACTTATGTTTACTTCAACCGAAATTGTTGTTGCTTCGATCCCGTAAACTGCACTTCCGAAGGTTTTTGCTGGCATTTGTGAAGATTGGGTTTTTTGTGAATATAGAGGAAAATAATTAGCTTACAAAGAAATTGTTAATGCAGGTTGCTAACTATTCGGCATTACTTATTTTAAAGCCTATTCTTTCTCCTATGCACTTCGATGTCATCTCCGCTTTCTGTGTTTTGAAAAAAATTACGGGCTCAGAATGACATCGATCTCAACTTGATATTCCTATTTGGAGCTACCAGAAACAAAAAAGGCGCTCGCCAATGCGAACACCTTTTAATATCTAAATCTTTAAAAAACTTTACTGAACTGGCTCCACCCGTATCCCTACATCGCTGATCTCCCGCAAAGGATTATCCCTCATATTCTGTTCGAACTTAAAAGTATATGTTCCTGCTTTTGGGAATCTGTAATTTTCCTTGATTAGAAGCTGGTACGAATACAAATTTCCCGATCCGCTTCCAAACCATTCGCCATCAGGATATGCCAATTGAAGTTCCTTTCGCTCTGTTATGGGTTTCATTCCAGGGCCACCCTCGTGGATCAGAATGAAGATATTTGAATATTTATAATCAGCCGTATGGCGAAGATTGAAATAAATATTGTAAGCCTTTCCGGCATCATCAATCTTCACCGGAAAGGTTACTTTGTTATCGTAACCCCAGCGGCGTTCATTTATTTCCTGACTTGTATCTATTACCGCACGATTATTACATCCAAATAATACAGATAGGATGATTAACATGAACAGTTTCTGAATAGCAAGAACAGCTTTATTCATTTGTTTTCTGCTTGTTGTTATTATTGTTTGGTCTCGATCGGCGATTATTCCGGTTGTTATTCGGCTTCTTGGCATTCTCCTGACCTTCGCCTCCACTAACATTGCCTTTATTTTGTTGCCCCTGCGGATTTTGTTGTTTCGCCTGCTGCTGTTGAGGGTTTTGTTGTTTTGGCTGTTGCTGAGCATTAGGCTGTCTTTGCTGACCCTGCTGGCGAGCTTGTTGTTGTCCCTGTCCTTCAGGTCTGTTGCCTTTTTGCTGCTGATTGTTTGGCCTTGGCTGTTGAACGGTACGTGTGGCAGCATCCTGCGGTTGAACTCTTGCTGGTTCTCCAGGTTTTACGGCTTCCCCAATCTTCTTATTTTTATTGCTCTTCTTCTTTTTCTTTTTAGATCGTTCGTCCAAACGAGTAATGCTATCTTGGCCAACAACATTCTCATAATCCAATACCTTGGTTATTTGTGCAGGCTCAAGTTCAACAGCTTCCTCTTTCAAGTCTTCAGGCTTAAGGCCATCTCTGTTCATCTGCTGAATCTCTTTGACGCGATCAATTTCCAATGGAATCCAGGATTCCTCTTTCGGATAACTGAACCACATCAGCTTTTTAAAGATGTCAGTTTTTTGAAGCCGTGCGGTTCCGATTTCAGTTTCCAAACGGTCTACATCATCTGGAATATCCTTCAGGGCATCCATATAAGTATCCAACTCGTAGTTTAAACAGCATTTTAATTTGCCGCATTGGCCAGCGAGTTTCAATGTATTTAAAGAAAGATTTTGATAGCGGGCTGCAGAGGTAGAAACCGTTTTAAAATCAGTTAACCAGGTAGAGCAGCACAGTTCGCGACCGCAAGATCCCAAACCACCTAAGCGGCTTGCTTCCTGGCGCATACCAATCTGGCGCATTTCTATCCGTATCCTGAAAGCTTCCGCCATCTTTTTGATCAGTTCGCGGAAATCCACGCGGCCTTCAGCTGTATAATAAAAAGTAGCTTTGGTTTTATCGCCCTGATAATCTACGTCGCTCAGCTTCATAGACAAGCCCAGATTTAAGGCAAGCGTACGAGCCTTATGCATGGTTTCCCATTCAAGGTCTTTGGCAGCTTTCCATTTGTCAACATCAGCAGGTGTAGCCCGGCGAATAATCTTTTTAACAATATCCTCCATTTTAGCATGCTTCTTTTTGATCTGCATCCTAACTAACTCACCTGTAATCGAAATATGACCGATATCGTAACCACCCGTAGGCGTTTCAACCACAACCAGCTCACCCAATTCGAGGTAATGGTTTTCATGGTTGATATAAAAGTCCTTTCGCGAGCCTTTAAACTTAACTTCAACGATGTTAAACGGCTTATAATTTGCCGGCATGTCCATATCCGACAGCCAGTCGTAAACGTCTAATTTGCTGCATCCGCCCGTAAGGCACGAGCCGTTACTTTTGCAGCCGGCAGGCGCGCAGCCTCCCGTTGAGCATGATCCACATCCCATTTAGTATATATTGAGTCCCCGCTCAAGTGCAAAGTGTGTTACTTAGAGTATATAACTGGTCGCACTTTTAGGGAGCGTATTAAATTTTAAAATTTTAATAAACTGCAAAGATACATCTAAAAACAAGATTTTACCGTTTGCATTTCGTTCTATATGGTAATGAGCTTTTTCCAGCTCGTCAACAATCGCTTCAGCTTTCGCTGCATTTAAAACTTTGCTGAAGTTAACAACAAATTCCTTTTCATTTGCAGGCAGATGTACCAGATGTTCAGCCCCTGCTAAAACCATCAACACTTCACGCATCAGCTTCATGCCATAACGCAAAAAGTTTTTCTGATTTTCCCTGCCAATCTTGGCTGCGGTTTCCGCAAATTCAATTGCCAGCAAACCACGGTTGGTAAAACACATCCGAAGCCAGTCAGAGAACATTCCAAAGTTATTATTGCTTTCCTCCCGGCTTAAATTGACAGCCGTTTGAATATTCCCTTCGCTAAGGTAAGCAATGCGTATAGCCTGTTCTTCGTTTAAATGAAACTTCCGAACCAGATAATCCGCCACTTCTTCATCTTTCAGGCGATGAACTTTTACCAGTTGTGTTCTCGAAAGGATCGTGTTTAATATCTGATCCTGATTTTGAGCTACTAATAAAAACAAGGTCTTTTGCGGCGGCTCCTCAATGATCTTCAGTAACGTATTACCCTCTTTGTCCAGGTACTCCGGCAGCCACATAATCAGCACCTTGTACTCTGATTCGAAGGCCTTTAAACTCAATTTACGAATAATCTGATGGCATTCCGCAATATTGATATTCGCTTGCTTGTTCTCGGCATCCAGCTGATTTCGCCACTCATCCAAACTTAAATATGGATTTGACAGGAACGTCCTGCGCCACTCTTCAATAAACGATAAAGCGGTGTCATCCTTGTGCTTGGCAAAAAAAGGATAGGAAAAATGCAAATCGGGATGGATCAATTTTGTGTATTTTCTGCACGAACTACATGTTCCGCAACTATCGTTTTCTCCCCGGTTTTCACACGAAATATATTGAGCATACGCCAAAGCAAGCGCCAGACTTCCAGAACCTTCCGGAGCTAAAAACAACTGTGCATGACTGATCCTGTTCTCCCGAACTCCCCGAACCAGCTGATCTTTAACGGCTTGCTGCCCAACAATGTCACCAAACTGCATAAGGCGCAAAATAGTAAATAGATGTGAGATTTGAGGGTTTAGATATGAGATGAATTCAACGGGTATAAAAAGGGAAATTGCTTATTGGTGAGAAATTTTTGGGCGTTCCCAGCCGCGGCTGGTCGGGCGTTGCTTCGATGGAATGGAGGTAATAAATCGGTCAATTTAGTGTATAATAAAAAAGCTTCCAGAGGTAGCTTTAGTAAGATCTAACAATGCGAGCGATCTTTGTAGGCATCAAAATAGCCTTTTAATAATTGCGCCTGACTTGAGGTTACGCCTGTAATCTTTATATTTTCTCTTACTGCCTCATATCCAAATGTTTCGATTAAGTCTCCAAAGCTTGAATTGAAAAATGATGAGGATATCGGAGTGCTGTTGCTTAATGAAAGCTCAATACGTTCTCCAGATTTAATAAACTCTTTTAGTTGAATTGATAATGAAGCACCTTCTGCATTCGTGTAGGTATCTTTAACGTTATCTTTTAAAATGATTTGCTTCATGGCTTTATAATAAATAAGAAGTTTAAATATACGAATCAAAAATCAAAGTCAGTTTCTTCGGGGTCGATTTCATGTAGGTTGTTTACGAATATTTCAATGTCAATAACTGTGCCCCTAAAATCGGTCATTGGGTTTTTAAAGAAATATTCAGTGCCTCCGGCGGAATAATATAAACCTCCGTTGCCACTTAATAACCTAATTTTCCCTTGAGAGCTTTTGACAAAGGACATAATAGTATGCAAGCCAAGCCCTGCATTTTTAGGAGTCGATTTTACTGTTTTCTTTTCTTCTAACGCCCATCGAATACATTCTTCACTTGTTTTCGCAGGTTGATTTTGGATTATCATGTATTTGTTAACCTTGTTTGGAATACCAACGCCTAAGTCACTAACTGCAAATCTTATAGAATTCGACTTTGGGTAATACTGACAGAAAACATAAGCGCCAATTTCTGACTCGGCATGATCATATACATTGTTGATAAACTCTGAAAGTCCAATGTTTAGTATAGTTAGATCTTTTCCTGGGCAGTATTTACTTAAAAAGGATTTAGCACTATCAATGTATTGCACCATATTCTCCCGTTCAACCCTTTTAATGGGCATAGCAGTTTGGCTTGGTATAGTTGATTGTGTATTTGGTTGAACATAATTGGTGTTGCAAAAACGGACGAGATCTATGCCATTAAGATATTTTCCAGCATTTGTGAGAGCGATTTTGGAACATTCGCGATTCGCAATGGATATAATGAGTTGAGCAAGTTGCACGATGTCAATTGGAAAGAAAAATTTGAAGCCTTTTAGGTTTAGATAAATTTCTGCGTTTCTTAGATCAGACTTTAACAAGGCATATAGCTGCTCTATTTCTTTGGTTTTCTTTATATGAATGTGATAAGTGGTCAGCATAATAACAGTGTCGTCTTACAAATTTTCATAAAATTCGCGACATTAAAAAATAAAAATACTAAAAATTTTAGTTTTTCAATCTCTTTCTTACCTTTGAAGAAATTTTCTTTTTATGCGGGTAATGGCTTTTGATTATGGTACAAAACGAATTGGCATCGCGGTAACTGATCCATTGCAGATTATTGCTAACGGACTTACTACTGTACATCCGAAAGACATTGTAGAATTTTTAAAGAAATACCTGCAAACGGAGCAAGTGGAGCGTTTTGTGGTAGGCGAACCCAAGCAAATGGATGGCACGGCATCGCAATCGACTCCCCATGTAAAAGGTTTTATAACCATCCTTAAAAAGAATTTTCCGGAAATTCCGGTTGAAAGTATGGATGAGCGCTTTACATCAAAAATGGCTTCTGCGGTAATTGCCCAAAGTGGTTTAAAAAAGCAGGATCGTCAGAAAAAGGAATTGGTAGATACCATATCAGCAACCATTATATTGCAATCTTATTTGGAGAAAAAGAGCTTTTTTTAAACCTATAACTTATGTCAGCTTCTGCCAGAGAAATTTTAAAAAAGTATTTCGGGTACGATAATTTTCGTCCGCAACAGGAGGAAATCGTTAACCAAATCGTTTCAGGTAAAGATGTTTTAGTGCTAATGCCAACAGGCGGAGGAAAATCCGTCTGTTATCAGGTTCCGGCTTTAATTCGGGATGGTGTATGCATCGTTATTTCGCCCTTAATTTCCTTGATGAAGGATCAGGTGGATGCCCTGAAATCAAATGGTATTGCCGCCGCTTTTTTAAATAGCTCGCAAAGCTTTCAGGAGCAACAGGCAATTCTGGAAGCTTGTTATAAAAAGGAGATAGCTCTTTTATATGTTTCGCCCGAAAAGTTAATTTCAGAAGTAGGAATAATCACTCAAATGGCAAAACCTTCAATGTTTGCCATTGATGAAGCGCATTGCATTTCTGCCTGGGGGCACGATTTTCGGCCCGAGTACACACAGTTGGGCGTTTTGAGGGATAGGTTTAGCCATATCCCATTTGTGGCTTTAACTGCAACCGCTGATAAAGTAACCCGAAAGGACATCGTTAAGCAATTAAATCTTCGTGAGCCTGAAATCTTCATCTCATCGTTCGATAGAAAGAATTTAAGTCTCGATGTTCGAACTGGTGTGAAAAATAAGCAGAAGCTTCAGGAAATAGCTGAGTTTATAGATCGACGCAAAGATCAAAGTGGAATAATTTATTGTTTGAGCCGTAATAATTGCGAGGAAGTTGCGAATGCTTTAAAAGCTTATGGTATTAATGCGGGATATTATCATGCCGGAATGCCAGCTGACCAACGGTCGAAAGTTCAGGAGGATTTTATTAATGATGAAGTTCAGGTGGTTTGCGCTACCGTCGCCTTCGGAATGGGTATCGATAAATCAAACGTTCGATGGGTGATTCACTACAATCTTCCTAAAAATATGGAAGGCTATTACCAGGAAATTGGTCGTGCAGGACGAGATGGGTTGCCTTCGGAGACAATACTTTATTACAATTATGTCGATTTGCAGATGCTCAACAAGTTTGCAGCAGAAAGCGGCCAGGCGGAAATTAACCTCGAAAAACTCAAACGAATCCAGCATTACGCCGAAGCGGATATTTGTCGACGTAAGATCCTCTTAAATTATTTTTCGGAGAACCTGGAGCAAAATTGCGGCAATTGTGATGTCTGTAAAAATCCCCGAAAGCATTTTGACGGCTCAGTTATCGTACAAAAAGCATTGTCGGCTATCGCAAGAACCGGAGAGAAGGAAGGTGCAACAATGATCATCGATGTTTTGCGTGGCTCCCGTAAGGCAGAACTGATAGAAGCTGGTTATCATCAATTGAGAACTCATGGTGTTGGATCGGAGATTGGCGCTATTGATTGGCAGCGTTACCTCATGCAGATGCTTAATCTTGGAATCATCGAGATGGCCTATGATGAGAACTTCGCACTTAAAATAACATCCTACGGAAAAAATATTCTTATTGGAAGGGCAAAAGCAGATCTAACTATTTTGCAACCTTTGGTGAAGAAAGAAAAATCAGCCGAAACGCCGAAAGTATCATCATTAAGTCAGGAGGAAGAACTGTTCAATCGCTTGCGAACAGTAAGACGTCAGTTCGCTGTTGACGAAGATGTGCCTGCTTACGTTATTTTTAGTGATGCTACGCTTCAGCAAATGGCGAAAGAGAAGCCGTTGACGTCGGCTGAGATGTTGGCGATTTCTGGTGTTGGCGAGTATAAGTTTGATAAGTACGGGCAGGTTTTCCTGGATACAATCAGCGATTTTTTAGGACGGACTTCGGGCAAAAGGCCTAAAGGTGATACTTATCTTGAAACGTTCACTTTGTTAAAAGAAGGCTTAAGTATTGCCGAAGTTGCAGCGAAACGTCAGCTTAGTGAAACTACTGTTTATTCCCATATTGCCAATCTTTACCTTAACAATAAAATCAGGACGATGAATTCCCTGGTTTCGCCTACAGAGGTTGATCAGGTGAGGGCAGCGGTAGATGCAACGGGCGAAACAAAGGCGATGAAGCCTGTTTTTGAGTACCTGAACGAACAAATTCCCTATCATAAAATCCGGTTGGCATTGGCGGTAATTCAGCGTGAAGAGATGGTCAAATAGTTGATAATCTTTACATTATTGTCAAAAACTTGGCATAAAAATTAAAAGTCCTATATTTGCAGTCCATGGAACTGCTTACTGAGGGACTGCAGACCTACCTGGAGCAAACCTGCGAACCAGAGCCGGAATTGCTTAGGTACATAAACCGTGAAACGCATTTGAAGGTGCCAATGCCCCGGATGCTTTCAGGGCATTACCAAGGTCGTGTCCTTACTTTTCTAAGCAAATTAGCCAATCCAAGAAGAATTTTAGAGATCGGAACCTTTACCGGATATGCAACGTTATGCCTTGCAGAAGGGTTACTGGAGGACGGTATAATCCATACGATCGATGTCAATGCTGAGTTGGAAGACCGGGTAAGAGAGTTCTTTGAAAAATCAGAATTCAATAAGAAAATCAACTATCACATAGGTAACGCGGTAGAAGTAATTCCGTCTTTAGATGAGGAATTCGATATTGTTTTTATTGATGCTGATAAGAAAAACAATCAAACATATTACGATTTAGTATTTGATAAAGTAAAAAAAAATGGGCTCATTATAGTCGATAACGTACTATGGAGCGGTAAAATTACGTTAGGAGCGCACGATAAAGATACTGAGAATATTCGTCGCTTTAACGAAAATGTAAGTAAAGACCAGCGTGTAGAGAAGTTGATTCTTCCGGTTCGCGACGGTTTATTCATTATCCGTAAACTGTAAAACTATGCCAAAAAAATTACTATTTACCGGCTTGATAATTTGTTTGTTATCAGGTACAGCATTAGGACAGTCGGCAGCAGAAAAGTATGTAGAATCATATAAGGAAGCTGCTATACGTACCATGAATCAACATGGCGTTCCCGCAAGTATTATTCTTGGGGTAGCAATTCACGAGTCAGCCAGTGGTACCAGCAAAATTGCAAAGTATCTTAATAACCATTTTGGTATTAAAGGTAAAGGTGGGCCTAAGCCAATTTCCTCATCTTATAAGGGCTATGAAAATGTAGATGAGTGTTATGGCGATTTCGTAGCTTTTTTAAAGAAACGTTTTAATAATCTTTTTGAGAGATACCCAGGAGCCGATTATAAAAAATGGGCTACAAGTATTCAAAGAGGAGGTTACGCCGCCAGTCATACCTGGGCGTCGCAGGTGATGGGCATTATTAAGAAGTATAAACTGTACGAATATGATAATGCAATTCCTGAAAGTATTCGCCCTGTTGAGCAAACGGCAGTAAACATAGAACAAACGGATTTAGAATCGGAAGAAACTTCTAATGAGATAGTTCCGTATCAGGTAAGGCGAGGGGATACGCTGGGCGGGATTGCCAAGAAGTTTAACACTACTGTTAAAGATATCCGTGTAAAGAACAGTTTGAAAAATTCTAACCTGAGTATAGGTCAGACATTGTATTTGTAAATTTTGATGAAAAGACTAATTCTTCTGTTGTGTGCATCACTTTCAATGTCGTGCACCGCAAAACGAATTGTGGCTGCAAAGCCAGCCGGAACGAAGAGGGAACCACAAAAGGTAATCGTTGTAAAAGGGGCAAAATTGGAGAGGCGTTCTTCTGCCGACGAGTATATTGATAGATTTAAGGGTATTGCCGTTGAAGAGATGAAGGCTAATGGCATCCCTGCAAGTATTACACTTGCTCAAGGTTTATTGGAGTCTGCCAATGGAAATAGCCCTTTAGCCGTAGAAGGCAATAACCACTTTGGGATAAAATGTAATACCGATTGGGTTGGTGCTACAATGTATAAAGATGATGATGCACCGAATGAGTGTTTCCGGGTATACACTAATCCCGAAGACTCATATCGTGATCATTCTGAGTTCTTAAAAAGAAAACGCTACGCCGGATTATTTGAGCTTAGCCGCGACGATTATAAAAGTTGGGCACGAGGATTAAAACAAGCAGGCTATGCAACCAATCCTAAATATGCCGATTTGCTGATTGGGCTGATTGAGCGTTACGAGCTGTTTCAATATGACAAAGAAGAAGTTACGCTGGTTGCAAAGGTAAAACGTGAAGAAAAGGTACTTCAGGAAATTTCAACAGAATCTGCATTGCCACAACCACAGGCAGAGAAGGCGCCAGTTGCCATGAAGATTTATGAAGTGAAAACTGGAGATACATTATATTCCATCAGTAAGAAGTTTAGCCTTTCTGTTGACGATATTAAAATCCTCAATTCAATTGGCGGAAGCGAGATAAAACCAGGACAATTATTGCTTGTTTCGAAGTAAGTTAATGTATGTTAAAATGCAATTGAATATTGCATAAAACGTTAGCTTTACAACCATTGAAACGGCTATTCATACTTATATTCCTTTTTGTTTCTGCAACTAAATTGGTTGCACAGGATGGTCCTGTTCAGGGGATTGTGTTTGACAAGGACTCTAAGCAGCGCCTTTCACGGGTTTATATCTACAATTTAAGGACCCATAAAGGTTTCTATAACAATAATCGCGGTGAGTTTAATAACGCTTTTGTTGCCAATGGAGATACACTGATTGCGGCTTTGCAGGGTTACATGGTTGATACGGTGAAAGTGCAGTCAAATACCGCTATTTTTTATTTAAAACGCTTAAGTATTTTCTTGCAGGAAGTTGTTGTAAGAGATTCGACAAAGAATCCGGGTGAGAAGTATCGGGATAATCAAGATGCCTATGACCAGGCTTATCGGAAAGGGAATCCGGGCGATTTATTAAGAGTTGGTGGTGGAAACGGTGTAGGAGTGGGGTTAAGTATTGATGCGTTGTGGAGTTTATTGAGCCGCGAAGGAAGGAATGCCCGTTATCTGCAGAAAATTCTTGAGCGGGATTATCACGAAAGTATAATTGATTATCGATTTACAAGACGTTTGAATGCATCGGTTACTGGTTTAAGCGGCGATGCGCTCAGAGATTTTATGCAACAATATCGTCCGAGCTATTATTTTGTGCTGGACGCCAATGATTATAATTTGATTGCTTATATAAAAGATGCCTACCTGCGTTATAAGCAAAATCCGGCAGCCAATCGTTTGCCTCCATTGAAGCAATAGCGTGAGGTTTCCGGTGATTCATATTCCCTTTCTGCCTGCCGATGGAATGGCATTGTTCCCTTTTATCTTAATTAAGTTAGAGCATTATAGGGAGGATGAGTTAATCATCCGCCATGAGAGAATTCATTTGATGCAACAGCTGGAACTTCTGGTGGTGTTTTTCTACTTGTTGTATGTTTTTCATTACCTTTTCAATCTGGTCAGATACCGGAATCATCGCAGGGCTTATATGAATATTGTTTTCGAGAAGGAAGCTTATGTGATGGAGACGAATCGTGAGTATTTAAACAGGAGAAGGTTTTGGGAGTGGATGAGGTATTTGTGATGGAATTAGTTGGCTCCGAATTCAAGAAATGTTGAACCTATAACCAAATGCTTATTTGAAATGCTGCAGCCCGCGTTAGGGATAGTAGTGGAAAGCCCGGAGAAAAGTGAAGTGTAACGGAACTTTTTGAGGACTTGGAACGGATAGCCCGACCAGCCGCGGCTGGGAACGCCATGATAATTAATCACTCAAACTTCCGTTTATTAAGTTTTAAATAGCTTCTTAAATTTCTTTTCTTTGTATTGATGCTCCGAGTTCTGAGATTTTTAGCATTTCTGTTATTTCCGCTGGTTACTATCGCTCAAAAGAAGGCTGATACAATTGATGTTTCGTTGTTAAAGCTTTATCCGAAAAAGAACCCTCTGCCTGTTCGCCGGCCTGTTTTGCAGTTGCAAACGGTTCAATTGCCTGAGGCTGATCTTAAACTTAAAGTGAATTACTGGCGCAATTGGGTCTCGTTTGGTATAAACATTAACCAGGCGGCTTTTAGCGACAACTGGAGCGGGGGAGGGGTAAACTCGATTGCTATTGGATCGCTTTTCAACTACAAGACGGATTACACAAAGGATTATAAAAACTACGTTTCGGAGCTGATTTTGCAGTACGGGAAGCTGAAGAATCGGGATCAGATGCAGCGCAAAACCAATGACCGAATTTTCTGGGATAATAAGATTGGTTTGAAGCTTTCGAAAAACTGGAACTTTTTCGGGTCGTTGAACTTTGAATCGCAGTTTGACGCTGGTTACAACTACAGCAAAACTAAAGCAGGGGAAGAGGTTAGAACCTCGATTTCGAAATTTATGTCTCCGGGATATTTAACCGAATCGTTGGGTTTTGAGTTTAAGCCTGGAAAAGCATTTTCGCTACGAATAGGTACGGGGACGGCCCGGCAAACTTTTGTGCTTGATACTGCACTTTATCGCAATAATTCTAAAAATTTCGGGGTTCCGGTTGGTAAAAGAATGCGAAACGAGCTGGCTTTTCAGTTAGTTACGAATTATGAAAAGGATGTTTTTGAAAATGTTCATCTGAAAGCCCGTTATAATATGTTTGCCAACTACGAGAAGTTAAATAACATGGATAGTCGGTTGGATGTTACGGTTACAGCGAAGGTAAATCGTTTGGTTAATGTTACGGTTACAGGTGTTGGTATTTACGACGATGACCAGAGCGATCAGATTCAGGCCAGTCAGGCGCTTGCTCTGGGGCTGATATACAAGTTTCCGCGATAAGCTTTTAAGGGCTCTTCTATTTGATTGTATTACAGCGGTTGTGGGCTTAAATTGATTTGTTTTTGCTAAGGCGTCAAAGGCAAAAAATCCGTAAGTTTGCACCTCTTTAAAGCATAAGTATAATATGTTTGAAAATTTACAGGATAAACTCGACAGAGCGTTTAAGGTTCTGAAGGGACAAGGTTCTATTACAGAAATCAACGTGGCTGAAACCATGAAGGAAATTAGAAAAGCCCTTCTGGATGCCGACGTAAACTATAAAACAGCAAAAGCTTTTACGGATGACGTTAAGCAAAGAGCTTTAGGCGAGAATGTGCTGACAAGCATTTCACCGGGGCAGTTGCTTACTAAGATTATGAACGATGAGCTAACCGAATTGATGGGTGGCTCGGTTACTGAAATCGCTTTTCCTTCAAATCCTACAGTAATTTTAATTGCGGGTTTGAACGGTGCTGGTAAAACTACTTTTTCTGGTAAACTTGCGAATTTTCTAAAAACTAAAAAAGGGAAAAAAGTTCTTTTGGTGGCTGGAGACGTTTACCGTCCGGCAGCTATTGATCAGTTGCAGGTTTTGGGTAGCCAGATTGACGTCCCGGTTTATGCAAATCTGGAGTCGAAAGATCCGGTTGCAATTGCAGAGGAAGGTATTGCTGAAGCCAGGAGAACTGGCGCTACGGTTGTTATTCTCGATACAGCTGGTCGTTTAGCGATAGACGAGGAGATGATGAACGAGATTGCTGCGGTTAAAGATCGTACAAAGCCACATGAGATTCTTTTTGTGGTGGATTCGATGACTGGCCAGGATGCGGTGAACACTGCAAAGGCATTCAACGATCGTTTGGATTTCTCGGGTGTTGTGCTTACCAAGTTAGATGGTGATACTCGTGGTGGCGCTGCTTTATCCATTAAGTCGGTAGTAAATAAACCTATCAAATTTATTGGTACGGGCGAGAAGCTTGAAGCGCTTGATGTATTCTACCCAGATCGTATGGCGTCGCGGATTTTGGGTATGGGTGACGTGGTTTCTCTTGTTGAACGTGCTCAGCAGCAGTTTGACGAGAAAGAAGCTGCAGAGCTTCAGAAAAAGATCCGTAAGAATAAGTTTGATTTCAACGACTTCCTGGGTCAGATTCAACAGATCAAGAAAATGGGTAACATGAAGGATCTGATGGGGATGATTCCTGGTGTTGGAAAAGCTATTAAGGATGTGGAGATTGATGATAATGCGTTCAAGCCTATTGAAGCAATTATCCAGTCGATGACTCCTTTTGAGCGTGAGAATCCTGATTCTATTAATACAAGCCGCCGGACTCGTATTGCTAAAGGAGCAGGCCGGGATTTGCTGGAAGTAAATAAATTGATTAAGCAATTTGACGATATGCGGAAAGTGATGAAGCAATTCAGTAATCCGGCTCAAATGGCCAAAATGATGAAAGGCATGCCAAAGATGCCTATGGGAAAAAGATAATAAACAAAAAAACCGGTGAGGGCTGACTCTCACCGGTTTTTTTATATCTATTATAAATTAGTTTTTCCTTTGATATGTTTCTTCGGAAACTTCTTTTATGGTCTGGTTTCCTTGTTTGTATTCATAAGTATATTCAATTACCAGCTTACTGGATGAAAGTTCTTTAATTGTGAACTCATCGGTGTCGTCTCCTCCAATTTCCTTTGTTTTTACCAGAGTGCCATCAATAGTATAGCTCTCCTGGTAATCTTCTCCGTGATAGATGATCTTGTCGTTGGTGATTTCAATATATTCGTTTGCGTCGAATGTGGTGTCGATATTGGTGTATTGTAAGTTATTGTTAAGATACTGCGAATCGACCTCTTTTACCTGGCGCCAGTTTCCTTTTAGTAAATCTTTATTGTTGTTGTCATCGTTGTCCTTTTTGCAGGAAGAGATAGTTGCTCCTATAGCAATAAATAATACGGTTAAAAGCCTTAATTTTTTCATCGTCTGTGGATCTGTTAGTTGTGTTAGAGTTTACTTGTGAAGGATGCAATACCAGCCATCTCGCATCCTCCTCAAGCTGATCAAAAACTTAGTTTTTGACGGATAGGATGTAGGGTAGGTGCCTGATGGTATGAGGCATTTCTGCATCTATACCTCGTTCCTATTTGCGATCTCGAACAGATTGTAAATAAGATTAACATAGCACGTTATTTGTTCCAAAGCTATGTTTTACGAAAAAGGAGAACAATACCCAGAAATGAGTATTTTCAATTAGAAGTTAAGTTTAGAGGAGATTCACAAGTGATTCCAATTTCATTCCACGGCTTCCTTTTATTAAAATGGTTGCATTTTTTAGATTTAGCCCCTCAATATATTCCGCGGCTTGTTGAGTGCTTTGGAAAAAAGTCGCATCAAATGTTCCGTCGTTTTTTGTAAATTCTTTACCAATGAAGATCTTTAATGCATCAATTTCCGCTGCTTTGCGAAGTACAGTTAAATGCTCTCCCGCAGATTCATCACCTAATTCGAACATATCACCCAGGATGATTACTTTGTTTTCGGCGGCAAGTTTAGAGAAGTTATCCAAAGCCACGGCCATGCTGCTTGGGTTAGCATTGTAATAATCGCAAATGAGTGTGTTGCTTGTGGTTTTTGTAATCTGTGATCGGTTATTTCCAGGAACATAACTTTCAATTCCTTTATTTATAGTTTCTTCACTCAAGCCAAAGTGAATTCCTACCGTGATTGCAGCAAGGATATTCTCTAAGTTATAAACTCCGGTGAGGTTGGTTTTTACGGTGTATTTGTTCAGTTTATACTGCCAGGTTACAACGAGATAAGGATTGTTTTCTGCAATTTCTCCTTTTACCTGACTATCTTCTCCGGCGTACGTTATTGTATTCTGGAGATTTCGTCTACTGCTCATTTCAGTGAGATGGGGATTGGCCGAATTTATAAAGACAGTTCCGTTGGTAGCTTTCAGAAAATCATACAATTCTCCTTTGCCTATCTTCACGCCTTCGAATCCTCCAAAACCTTCTAAATGTGCCTTGCCGACATTGGTGATTAAACCGTGACTAGGTTTGGCAATAGAAGATAAGAACGCAATTTCCTTTTGATGATTGGCTCCCATTTCGATAATAGCAAGCTCTGTATCATTACCAATAGCTAAAATCGTTAATGGAACACCGATATGATTATTGAGGTTTCCAACCGTGGCGTAAGTCTTGAATTGTTGAGACAGTACCGAGTTTAATAATTCTTTGGTAGTTGTTTTGCCATTTGTTCCGGTTATGCCAATAAAAGGGATTTTTAATTGATCCCGGTGGTGGCTGGCTATGCTCTGAAGAGTGCTTAAAACATCCGCCACAACAATGCATTTCTCGTTTACTTTATACGATGAATCGTCAACGATGGCAAATTCTGCACCGTCGGCTATTGCCTTTTCAGCGAAAGTATTCCCATCGAAATTATCACCCTTCAGGGCAAAGAACAAACAGCCTTTGTTGATTTTACGAGTGTCGGTACAAACGTTTGGGAACTGAAGATATATCTGATAAAGTTGCTCGATCGTCATGATAAAAGAGAATGTGCAATTATACGCTTAAATCTATTTTTATTAAAGTGTGTTATCTCTAATACTGGTCAATTATGGTAGCTTAGTAAAGCGCTTCTCTAGTTATAACCTGTAACATCGTATCTGGCAAGTATGAATAAATTTTCATTAATCCTGTTGTTGGTCCTTTCGTGTGTTCAGTCTGTAGCCCAATTAAAGTCGCCCTCTGAGTTTCTGGGCTATCGCTTAGGAGAGCAATTTACGCCTTATTACCGGGTTCTGGAATATTTCAATTATGCAGCAACTAATTCGTCCCGCGTAAAACTTGAACAGTATGGTAAAAGTTATGAAGGACGGGTATTGCAGCTGGCTTTTGTTGGAAGCGCAGAGAATCTGGCCCGCCTCGAGGAGATCCGAAACAACAATCTCAAATTATCTGGGCTAGTGGATGGCCCAGCTGTTGGAATGCAACCAGTAATAGTGTGGCTTAGTTATAATGTGCATGGAAATGAAGCTGTTTCTACCGAGGCTGCAATGCAAACGTTGTATCACCTTCTAAATGAGTCGAATGCTGAGGCGAAGGAATGGTTGCAAAATACGCTGGTGGTTATTGATCCTTGCATGAATCCGGATGGGCGGGAACGGTATGTGAATTTCTATAACTCGGTAAGGAATGTAATTCCAGATCCTTTTTCATTTACCCGAGAGCATCGGGAGCCCTGGCCGGGGGGGCGTACGAATCATTATTATTTTGACTTGAACAGGGATTGGGCTTGGCAATCTCAGCGTGAAACCCAGCAACGCATGAGTCTTTATAATCGCTGGCTACCACAAATTCATGTGGATTTTCATGAGCAGGGATTTAACGAACCTTATTATTTTGCTCCGGCGGCAGAACCATTACATCAGGATATAACCAAATGGCAGCGAGATTTCCAGGCGATAATCGGTCGTAATCATGCGAAGTATTTTGATGAACGTGGCTGGCTGTTTTTCACCAAAGAGCGTTTCGATTTACTCTATCCTTCTTACGGCGATACGTATCCCACATACAACGGATCAGTTGGGATGACTTACGAGCAGGGAGGTTCTGGCAGGGCTGGGGTGGCGGTATTAAATCGCGAAGGCGATACCTTAACGCTAAGAGATAGAATTGAGCATCATTTCACAACCGGTTTGTCAACTATTGAATCAGCTTCGGCCCATGCCGATAAAGTGATTAGGGAATTTGAGAATTACTTTAAGAGCAGTGCCTCCAATCCGTCTGGAAGCTATAAATCATACATTATTAAAGATGATAACCCGGAGAAAATGCGGGTACTTGCACAGCTTTTGCAGCGGAATGGAATAAGTTTTGGTTTTGGGATGCTCGGAAAGGCACAAGGCTTTAATTATTTTACAGGTAAAACAGAGCGCTTTAGTTTTTCTCCTTCCGATATGGTTATTAGCGCTCATCAGCCGAAATCTGTGCTGTTAAAGGTGTTGTTTGAACCCAAAACATTTGTGGCAGATTCTGTTACTTATGATATAACGGCCTGGGCGTTGCCATATGCTTTCGGCTTGAAAACATATGCGCTGAAAGAAAGCATTAAACCAGCTGTTTCGCAAATGCCGGTGAGCAATATCTCAAAAGCTACTTCTGATCGTTTGCTGGCTTATGCGGCTAATTGGAATTCTGTTGCAGACCTGAAGTTTTTAGCGGCTTTATTAAGGAAGGATGTCCGGGTGAGGTATTCGGAAGTGCCTTTTACCAATAGCGGAATAAATTTCAATGCAGGCTCGCTGATTATTATGCGGGCGGGAAATGAATTTCTGAAAGGCGGTTTTGATCAGTTTATAACAGAGACTGCCCGAAAATTTAATGTCAATCTTCATGGCATTGTTTCGGGACTTGCCGATCAGGGGCCTGATTTGGGTTCTGGAAGGATACGGTTTTTGCGTAGGCCAAGGGTCGCAGTTTTGTCAGGTGAACAAACATCGTCTCAATCTTTTGGAGAGATATGGCATTTCTTCGAACAGCAGATCGGTTACCCCATCTCGGTAATTAATGCAGAGGATGTTGCCGATGTCAGCTTGTATGATTTTAATGTTTTAATAGTGCCCGACGGGAGTTATAACAAAAATTTGCCAGTAGAGAAACTTTCTGGCTGGGTAAACGAGGGTGGAAAACTGATCTTAATGGAAGATGCTATTATGCAGGTTTCAGGAAAGAAAGGCTTTAATATTTCATTAAAAGAGGAAAGTAAACCAAAAGAAAATACTCCTCCCGAGATTATTCCTTATTCGGAAAGGGAGCGGGCATCTGTGCGAACAAATATTCCGGGCGCAATTTTTAATGTTCATTTGGACAATACGCATCCGCTGGCCTTCGGCTATCCCAACTATTATTTCACGTTGAAGTTGAGCGATAAAGTTTATAATTACTTAAATGGAGGTTGGAATGTAGGCGTTTTAAACAAGAATAGCTATGTAACTGGTTTTGTGGGGGCTACAACCAAACGAAAATTGAACGATGGTTTGCTATTTGGCGTTCAGGAAATGGGAGAAGGTGCGGTAGTTTATCTTGCAGAGGATCTGCTTTTCAGAGGTTTTTGGGAGAATGGGAAATTGATGTTTGGGAATGCGGTTTTTAGTCCACTGGTGCCTTAGGTTGGGAGTTAGGTAAATATGTTATTTTTATCGACATTGTTGAATGAACGTAAGAGATGACTTATAAAATCCCATTATTGCCACCTGTTATTGATATAGAAACAAAGGCTGTGTTAAAGAGAGCAACAGCTGCTCATCGTAGCTTAGCTGAACTTAAAGGTAAGGCGGCAAGTATTCCAAATGAAAGTATTCTTATTAATACTTTGGCGCTTCAAGAAGCGAAGGATAGCTCGGCAATTGAAAATATTATTACTACATATGATGAGTTGTATAAAGTTCAACTTTTTGAGGAACTGATTCATAATGCATCAGCAAAGGAAGTAAGTAATTATGCGGAAGCGCTAAAGCATGGGTTTGAGCTCGTTAAAAAGAATAAAATTTTATCAGTAGGGCATATTCTTAAAATTCAAAGCATATTAGAACAAAATGATGCTGGCTTTAGGAGGGTTCCGGGCACAGCTCTTGTAAATCAGGCTACTGGTGAGAGCGTTTATACTCCTCCGCAAGATAATGCAGAGATTGTTGTTCTGATGGAAAATCTGGTACAATTTATTAACGATTCGATAGATAATGAACTTGATCCGCTTGTTAAGATGGCAATCATTCATCACCAATTTGAGAGTATTCACCCTTTTTATGATGGAAACGGTCGGACTGGAAGAATCATCAATATTTTGT